>Ga0316204_10006837_pt1 | contig 17164 bp, 13 predicted proteins | sample 6monrhotite_MG_2_FD_205661 | JGI IMG/M metagenome (GOLD analysis project Ga0316204, IMG submission 205661) | Microbial mat bacterial communities from mineral coupon in-situ incubated in ocean water Damariscotta River, Maine, United States -... | ecosystem: Environmental > Aquatic > Marine >... | reverse complement strand
CCTTTGACATTCGATCACGCCGATTGGGCGCGCTCGATCTTTTGTGGTCCACCACCAAAATACGTCCGTCGGGCAGTCGCAAAAGGCAATCAGCCTTCCCACGCAATATCAATCCGCCATGATCGCCACTGAGTGCGATCTCGTTGTGCAAAATCTCCGCGCCAGCTGCCGCCAAAAACCCGGACCATGATTGGACGACATCCCGCGCCTCGCGCAAAAGAGTTTGGCGTTCGGTCGCCCAAGATGGTCCCGAGAGCCAACGCGCATGGCGGGCAATTGCGGCTTCCAGAATATCTGGGATCTTGTCCTGGAGCACATCAGTTGACGGAACAGGCGTATTTTCGGGAAAGGCATCCTCAAGAACCTGATGTATAAGCGTGCCAAGCGTCATCACATCCAATGATTCAGGTGCCCAAGTGCGATCCCTTGCGTCAAGTTCTTCAAGGAGCCATGCCAGCGGACTGACAAGCAAGGTTTCCAGGCGCGACGGTGATTGGGGCGCCACCTGCCCATTGTCATCATGGCGCAACCGCAGCAGGTCGAGACCGGGTTTGTCTGGCGTCCCAAGACCACGGTTGAGATGAAGTATCCCATCTTGAGGCAGAGCCGGGGTGCCGCCGTTTGGCAAGACGTCGGGCAAATTGTGTAAAACTGGCCATGTCTCACGCGGCATCGAGCGGAGGTTTTGCACCAGATCTGCTGGCTTTTCCGCGCCAAGCACATGTGAAATCAAAGCCAGACCGGTTGAGGGCGACAAACGCTCACCGCGCATATCCATCGCTGGGGCCAAGAGGGTCAGCCCCTCTGTTGCGGCACAAAGCTGGCGGCGAAAGAGCTCCATCCCTCGTGCCAGTTTCTCACGGCGACCTTTGAACTCCAGACCTGTCTTGTCGCGGATCAAGGCAACTTCAGCCTCGGTGAAAAACGGATCAGACCCTGGAAGGCGTGGCCAATGACGCCCTGTTAGCCCCAAGGCAATGAGTTGACGCACAGGCCGCCAAGGAAGGCTGGTTTCGGTGAAAAGTGAGAGCCCTTCCACAAAGCGATCATGCCCCGAGGCTGGTATCACTTGTGGTGCGGCCAGTTTGTGTAGTAGCGGCCAATCCAGACCGTCTTTTGTCACCGCCCGCAAAGGTGCAATGCGTTGGTGCAATTCCGCCTTTGGCAAAGCATTGGCAATCACACCCAGCCGCGCAAAAAGCTGCTCTGGCGTTTGGCACGGTCGCAATGCATCCAGAATTATTCGGGCAGACCCGTCAAGCGCTGAGGCTGTTCGAGACCAGCCATAGTCCATGATCTCACGCGCCATGCGTTGGCCAGCATGACGCGGCCATATCATCAAAGGTGATATAAAAAGGGATGCCATTGCTGTGCGCGGGGCTGGCGCAGATAACAGCATCAACAGAAGCGACAGCAACTCGCCTGCGACATCCCGTGCCGCTTGAACTTGAGGACCGCCTGAAAGGGGAAGCCCAATTTCATCGCAAGCGTCCTGTAGTGCCGCAATGTACATCGCATTATCGGGAACCAAGAGACCGATATCTTGGGGATGATTGACGACGTGATCATCCAGCATCCGCTGCGCGCGCGCGGCGGCGAATTGCGCTTCTTCACGCGGGTCGCGCAGCCCAAAGCAGGAGATTGTGTTGTCCTGCGGGATTTTATGCGCCGAAGTGCCCAAGGCGTTTTGGATTTGGCCCAATGCGCCCGCTGCGGTTGGCTCTGCTGGTATTTGCCGCGCACGCCACTGGGCATGGGATGCCTCGGGTGCCGACCCATGATGTCGCTCAAGTGTCGCAGCCAGCGAGACCTCTGCCGCATCGGCAAATGAACACGGTGAAGTATTTAGCACAGGGAGTGACTCCAGAGCATCGGAGCCCGCGCTGGAAACAACATGTGACCATGTCGCGAGCGGCTCCGGCAGTCGCCCTATGTCGCGCCAGAGCTGTGTCAGAGCCATCAGATGTGTTTTGGCGCGGCCATCTGGCAGGCCCGAGACGTCAATCTCATCCGGAACAAGAGCTTTGGTTGCGCGTGCGACGGAAATGAGGCCAGCTTCAACCGCCTGCACCGTCTCCGTGCGCGCCGCTTTAAAGCTCTCGGCCCAAGGCGCTTCCCGGCCCTCCAAAACCTCGGCAAGGCTCCATTCTGCGGCTTGGGGCACCAGGTAAACCTCACGCAGCAATTCGTCGGTCACCAAACGGGTGGCTCCTGTCGCCGGGCTGGCGGTCATCAAAGGATCAATACGCATGGGCACTCTCAAGAATCGGTAAAATTATCATTAATCAAAGTTAGGCACTAAGGGTGACAAATTCTGTCATGGCAATGACGGGAAGTCATTCCGCTGATGTGCGGAAATCAAATCACGCAAAGCAGGCGGCGATAGAACCTCGACCTGATCACCCCATTGATAAAGATGCCAGGCCATTTCCAAATGCCCCGAGGCTGAAAAACGGACAGTCAGAGAACCATCGGCCTCCTCGGTCATTTCTTGATTGGGGTGAAAAACAAAAAGGCGCGCCGTCGGTGCCGCAGTGGGCACAAAGCGCCACGCGACCAAACCGAATTCCCCCTCTGAATGGTAAGACCCAAAGGCTTGCGCGGCAAAAGCATCGAGATCAAATTCGGGATCCCGCGCAAAACTTCGACATGTGATCTCCGCATGCTCAATCCGGTCCAGCCGAAAACGCCGCATTAGCGCATCTCCATCGACAGGTCTTGCGACGAGGTATTGTCGTGTCCCCAGCAGAACACCGTATGGATGCAACCTCCTCGCGCGGGGCCGGACCTCCTCGGCACCTCGATACGAGATTGTCAGTTCCCAAGGCGCTCTAAGCGCTTCTGTTAGCGTACCCAGCAACTGCGTATTGGTGACCACGCATGGTCCCGGCCGGGATACAAATCCCTGGGCTTCCAAAAGGGCTTCGGCATCCGCCTCGGTTCTGCGTGCGAGACTGGAAGGCATGGCAGACAATAACCTGTCACGAAGTGCCCTGAGGTATCGGGCATCATCGGATGCCCCATCACGCAGCGCACGTTTTTCCGCCATATCCAGTGCGGCCAGTTCACCATCGCGGATCCCTTGCGCCTGAAGCCATCGCGGATCGCTGCGCGGCATGTGCCAGCGGCGACGTCGATGATCATCTTCCAAAATATCCACTTGCGGAAAGACAGCCTCGAACGCCCGCATCATCCGCTGAGCTGTGCGGTGATCGCAGTCAAATTCGCGGGTGACGTCCTGCAGGAGAATGCCATCAAATCTTGATGTCGCCATTTCCGCGACGCGCAGAAGATCAGCTGCTTTCGAAAACGTCATGATGGTGGCCCCATAGAAAACGTCGAATCAGTTTGAACACGCAGGGTGACAATTTCTGTCATGGTTGTCTGAGGCTTTGTCTCTGTCAATGTCGCACCACGATTGCTTTGAGCCGGTCACGAGGGCTCGCTTAAATCTCAAGTTGCTGTTTCAAGCGGCGGCCTAAGCCCCCTGAAAGCAGCATAACTCGTTCCTCAAAACGACCTCAAAGTGACCGAGCACCAAAAAATCGACTACGCCATGATCCGCTCGAGCCGCTGCTTTCTACGCTCCCAGTCCGGCATCACTCGGTCCAACAGGTCAAAGAAAGCATTGCCGTGGTGAGGCTCAGCGATGTGGCAAAGCTCGTGGGTGATGACATAATCGATGGCGTCAACGGGGGCCTCCACGAGACGCCGGTTCAGCAAGAGACGGTGCGCCGGCGACATTGACCCCCAGCGTTGTTTCATCTGGCGGATGATCATCCCTTTCGGCCGGAATGCTTCGGGCTCCGGGAAACGTTGCAGACTTTGTTCGACCTGCTCTGCGAACTTGACGTGGGCTCGGTTGCGGTACCAGCCCTCAACCAGCTCGCGAGTGATGTCTGTTCGGGTCGGCCTGTGCGTCTGCACCACGATGTAGCCACGAATGAGTTTTACGCTTTCTTGCACATTCGGAACCACTTTCAGACGGTACTGCCTGCCAAGATAGAGATGTGTTTCGCCCGCGATGAAACTGCGCTCCGGGGTGCGCGGCAGAAATTGAGTGAAATACCGTTGCTGCCGCGTGACCCATGCTGCGCGTTTTCGAAGCTTCTGTTCGATTGCCTCGATGCTCGCATCCATTGGTGCCGTGATGACAACAGAAGCATCGGGGTTCACCGCAATTTCAAGGGTCTTCCTCTGTCGCCTGACGACGCGATATTCGATGCGCTGCTCGCCGTATTGCAGGTGATTGCAATCTGCTATCATCCCGCGAACCTTGCACGCGCCAGATCCATGATCTTGAGCTCAATGTCATCCAGAACTTCGACGGGTAATTCGATCCCTTTTTGATCACGCAGGACATCGAAGAAGAAGTCGTCAATTGCGTTACGCAGGTTATTCTGAGCCACGTCGTTAGACCAGATGTCCACAATCAGGTAGGCTCTGACGATCCCGACGATATCCAGGGCGATGTGGGCTGCATCGTCACCACTGACCTTCACGCCGTCACTGGTGGTTAGCCGGGTATCCAGAACTCCAAAGAAAGCTTGAGCATCGTCGTCGCCCCGGATGGGCTCAGGCACTTCGCGGCCGCGATCCTTTCTGGCGACCTTGCTCGCCAAATCAACAACGCTGTTCAGATAGTCGCGCTCTGAAAGGCGGCGTTCCCGGTAGGCGCGGATCGTGTCCTCAAGCAGCTCCGAGAACTCACGGTAGAACGTGGGGTCCTCCTCCATCTTTTCGGTGATGGCGCGGCGTGTGGCGCTGGCAATGCGATCCGCTCGCGACGCCTCCGAGACACCTGTTTCCTCGACGACCGCCTTCAATGCATCGGGATCATTGATATTGACCACTTCGATGATTGTTTCCGCTGGCAATGCCACGACGTGGTCATCAAGCAGTTTCTGAATCTTCGGTTCGAACTCGCGGACATCGACGGTTTCTTGATACCGGAGTTGAACCGACCGCCTCAGTTCAGAGAACTGCTTCCAGTCACGCTTCAACGTGTCAATTTTGGCTTCGTCAAAGACATCGAGCAGCTTGTCTGATGATAACGATATGTGGAGGCATCGGCTGAAGGCCCGAAGCCGTGCATAGAAATCCTGCCGCAGGGATTCATCACCAAGAAGTTGTTCGAACTGCTCCATGTCCTTCTTGTTGCGGACGGGCTTGAAGATATCCCAGAGCTGGTCGTGCAGTTGGGGGAGTTTGCGGATCTCCTCCCTGACGTCGTGGACCGTCCCGGCAAGGTCCGCAGCCTCATAGCCCTCGAAAGCACTGTAGGTCGTCAGGGCACTGTCAAGTTCACCAAGCAAACCTTCATAATCAACAATGAACCCAAATTGTTTTTCTGTGTCCCCGTCCTCGTAAAGGCGGTTCACGCGCGCGATAGCCTGAAGCAGATTGTGCTCCTTCAGGGACTTGCAAACGTACAGAACCGTGTTTCTTGGCGCGTCGAATCCGGTCAACAACTTCGATACGACAATGATGATTTCGGGATCCCCTGATCCTTTGAAGGCGTCGATTATCTGACGGTTGTATTCATCTTCAGTTTTGTATTGGGCCATCATTTTCGACCAGAAGCCCCGGACGACGTCCTTGGATTCCTGATCGACTTCTTCGTTCCCTTCATTGTCGTCTGGCGGTGAGATGACGACTGCACTCGAGACGTGACCAATCTCGTCGAGTACTTCCTTGAAGCGCACAGCGGCTGCCTTCGAGGGGGCTACCAATTGTGCCTTGAATCCGGTGCCCTGCCAATGCTGGCGAAAATGCTCTGAAATATCGAAAGCTTTTGCCCGGATTGTCTGCCCAGTCTTGGACAGCGCGTCCATTCGCGAAAACTTCCCTTTCAAATCAGCTTTCTGGCTATTCGTAAGGCCCTCACTGATCTTTTCGAACCAGCGATCGATGACATTGCCGGTGATCTGCTGTTCAACCAGTCGCCCCTCGTACAAAAGTGGGACCACCGCCTCATCGGCAACCGCTTCATCGATGGCGTACCGGTGGATCAATCGCCCGAAGGTCGAGAGCGTGTTCTTCTCTTTCTTTAGGAGAGGAGTGCCAGTGAACCCCAGATAGCAAGCCTGCGGCAGAAGCCTACGCATCTTGGTGGCGAACTGGCTGTGACCGCCGTAACGACCTGTCTGTGTACGGTGGCTCTCGTCAACGAGAACGAAGATGTTTGCATCCTCGTCCGCAGCTTGGCTGTTTCGCAATGCTGTTTCGAACTTGTTGATGATCGTTGTAACCAGGGGGGCCCGATCACGGATCAGTTCAAGGAGATGCGAGCCACTTGTGGCGCGAATTGGCTCAAGATCACATGACTTGAAGGTATCCTTGATTTGCTTATCGAGATCGTCGCGATCGGTGACGATCAGGATTCGCGGGTTCCGGATAGTTTTATCAAGTGCCAACGAGCGGCCCAGCATGACCATAGTCAACGATTTGCCCGAGCCCTGCGTGTGCCAGATCACGCCGCCTTTGCGCGCGCCGCTGACATCGAATTGCTTCACGGACTCCACCGCGCGGCGGATGCCGAAAAACTGCTGATGACGCGCTACTTTCCGAACGCCGCCGTCAAAGACTGTGAAGCGCCGGATGAGATCGAGCAGCCGTTCAGGTCGGCAGAGCGCATAGATCGTGCGATCCTGGGCCGTGACAGCGCGATTTCCCTCTGCGGCCATTGCCTCGAAATATGTTCGAGCGGTCGAGAAATCACCGGAGAAGATCGCGTCCTTCTCGGCATTTGTCAGGTCGCGGTTGGCGAGCGGCGCAATTGCCTCGTCGGTATCTTCTTTATCCCGCCAGGTTTGCCAGAACTGCCGCTTAGTCCCGACCGTGGCATATCGAGCTTCAGACCGCTTCATGCTGATAAGCAGCTGTGCAAAGTGGAAAAGTTGCGGGATGTTGTCTTCGTGCTGGTAGCCGATCAGCTGGCTGTCAGCTTTTTTCAGGCTCTCGGTCGGGCGCTTGTTTTCAATGACCAGCACCGGGATGCCATTTACAAAAGCGACGATGTCGCACCGCTTGGTCTGGGTGGTGCCGGTGCGCTCAACGGCGAACTCCGCCGTGACGTGGAAAACGTTGTTTTCGGGATTCTCCCAGTCGATGAAACGAAATGAGTAGCTCTTAGAGTCGCCGTCGATCGACTTAGTGATTGTCGTGCCGAGGACAAGCGTATCGTAGATGTCCTGGTTGGTGCCCCGCAGGCCCTTGAGCCGGTCGGGCGTGGGCTTAAGCCGCCGCATTGCCTCATGCGCATCTTCCAGATCGAAACCATAGTCCCGGCCGCGATGGGTGAAACGATTGATCCGCATCAGGCTTTCGACGAGCACGTCGTCCAGGACAACGTTCCGCTGACGCCCGCCACGTAAGGAAAGGGCCTCCTCCTGGGACAGCGGTTGGAAACCCATCGCAACCAGGAGCTCGATCGCAGGGATCTGTGACTGAAATTTTTCGGCAGCGTTAAAGGTCATCGTCCAGTCACCACAAAGCATTTGAAATCAGAAACGGCCTTATCAGCCTGCCTACTTGTCAGCGCTTTCCGGCAGAACTTGGTGATACGCTGGGTCTTGCCCGAGACAATACCGCGACGGAAGCAAGTGACGTCGAAATTGCCAGAACTCGCTGGCGTGATTTCGTAGGCGTACTCGTATGAGCGATCCCGCCCAAACTCGTTGCCAGTTGCATCCACACTCCAATGACCCGGGAAATTCAGTTTCTCGATTGCCCGTCTCATTTCGAGAGAGCTGGCGTAGCGCTGGTTGGGATCGGGGTGGACGGCTCTTAGGACGACACGACGGACAGAAGCCGGGATGTGGCTGGGGAAATCCTTCGCCGTCAGCAGACGGCCTGCATCGATCTCATCCTCGTAATCTGAGCGTCCAACGCTGGCCCAGATCGCCTGAAGGTGGTTCAGGCCAATCAGAAGCCGAGCCAGCGTCATCCCCACTTGGAAAATATCAGAGCTGACGCCAACATTGCCTGTTGCGCGAACTTCTGGGGCACGATGAAGAAGGTAGGCATTCGGCGCAGCTACGGGAGCACCATTGGTGGACACGCCCGTGATGCCGTAGTCCGACAGCATCGCTTGCTGCTGCGCGCCAATCAGGATGTTTCCGGGCTTGATATCGTTGTGAAAAAAGCTCCGCGCATGCAGATAATCGAGGCCTTGGAGGATGTCCCGAGCGATCTGAAGCACGCCCGGCAGGGGCAGGAAACCGGCCGGGTTCGCCAGTGTCTCAACCGATCCATTCGAATGGTAGTCCATGGCAAGCACCACGACATCGGCACCATTGACGTTGACAACATCTGCCTGATGAATGTGGACAAGGTTATTGTGGGACAGCAGGTTACCGATCTGTGCCTCGCGTAACCGTTCGTCGACCGATATCCCGGGCCTGAGGATCTTCACCGCGAACTCCCGTCGAAGCGCCATGTCGCTGGCCAGCCAAACCTCGCCAAACGAGCCTTGCCCGATCTTGCTGGTCAGGTGGTATTTGTACAACTGCATGGTCGGGGCGAGTGTGACGGGAACAAGCTGGGTCATCAGTGCCGCAGCCCCCACCAGGCGGCATTCACCGCATCAGCCATCTTGTTGTCCCAATACTTGTCTGTCTTTCCGACACGGGACTCTGCATGGCGTTTCGTGTCCGCGCTCTTGGTGGCCATCGATGCATAGATCTTGACCTCGACCGGAATGCCGCGGTGGGCGCAGGCCAGCATGACGGCCGCCTCATTGTGCGCCGAGCGCCGTTTGGGCTTGCTGTCATTCTGGGTGTATTCATTCGCCTTGATCATCACCTTGGTAATGTCCGAGTGCTCGTCAAAGATCCGCAGAATTTCGCGGTAGAGCCAATCGATACGCTCGGCATCGGCCTCATCGGAGATTGAGGCCGGGACCGTCAGCTTGGTGTCATCAGATGCGTTCTCAAGGGTGAAAACACCGCTGTCTTCAGAGACGATCGCATATCTGGGCGCCTTCGGGTCGCCGCGAAATCCAAGAACCTTCATCAATCTTCCTCGTCCAATGTGACCGGCCATTCCCCGGTGAGCAATTTCTGCATGAGCCCGCGTTTTTGTTGGGTCAGGGCTTCGAAGCGCTTCAGCTCGAGGGCCATTTCCGTTTCGAGGGAAACCATCGCCTGCGATTGCGCATTCTGGTCGGCAAGAGGTGGTGCGGGGATCAGCATGTCGCCGAAATCGCGGAATGCGATCTGTTTGCCGTCGCGGATGCCGAAGATCAGCTTGTCGAGACGACCGATGAAGCTGCGAGACTTAAAGAAGTGACGGTAATATTCGCCATCGATCTCTCCACGCGGCCGCAGCACCGTGTAAGCTGGACTGACAAGGCCTGTTATACCCGAATATTCGAGTCCGCCTTCGAATGAACGGAGGCTGATCACAAAGTCGCCCGGGCGCACCACTTTGTATGTGGACGTACTACCGTCCGGCATCGCGACACGCCGATCAAGGTCTTTGCGCCTAACGATGCCGATATCTTGCATCACGGCCAAAAGTGGCAGGTCCGGCCGCGCTCGCTCCGAGACAGGCTCAAACAAGTCCCGAGCCCGGACAAGGCGATTGTGCGAGGAATACTCCGCTTCAAAGATGCTGAGCCGGATAGCCGATGCCTGCCGTTCCTTCGCCGCGCGGAGGGTGGTGAGCTTTTCGAGCGCCTCGTCCCAGGTCCGCAGGATCTCGGCGATCTTGCGCTGTTCGGGGAGTGGGGGGAGCGGTAATGGTGTGGACTTCAGCAAATCTGTATCAAGTCGTCCGGTTCCATGGCCAGCGCTGTCTACATGCCGAAGTATATCTGACTTTCTGGCAATGAGTGCCGTAGCCAAATACTCGCTATCGACGCCCGTTTTCGGAACAAGCGCCTTAATATCTTGATTGAACGCGACCTCTCGATTGCACAGGACAACTGGCAAATCTTTGAAAAGCCCCATGCCGCGGACAAGGACCAGTACGGTTCCGGCCGGAACGACTCGAACAGTTTTAGCACCCTCCTTGGTAAGGCTCTCGCCTACACCATTCAAACGCATCAATTTCATGTCCTTGACGGTAACCCAAGGAATAGAACCGCCCCAATAGGACGGCTCCCCCTTGTTGGGAGTTCCACCCGACTGGAAGGAAGCCAGATCGGAAATGACGACAGATTTCCATCCCTCAAGCATCAACGCCAAGCTCCTTCAAATAGCCGACCATTTTGGTCCGCACCTCGGCCAGTTCCGCTTCGATCCGGACAATATCCTTCTGCACGGCGGCCACGTCGATTTCATCCTCGGGCTCGAAGGTGTCGACGTAGCGGGGGATGTTCAGATTGAAGCCGTTCTCGATGATCTCCTCTGGGCTGGCGTTGTGGGAATATTTGGCCACTTCGGTCCGGTGTTGAAACGTCTCAAGGATTTTCGCCACATGGGCGTCGTCCAGCATGTTCATGGTCTTGCCCGGCGTAAACTCACGGCTGGCGTCGATGAACAGCACATCGCGGCGGTCCTCATTCGCGCCACCCTCTTCGCGGGAGCGGTCGAAAATCAGGATGGCCACCGGAATACCCGTGGTGGTGAAGAGGTTGGCAGGCAGGCCGACCACGGCATCGAGCAGGTTTTCCTCGATCAGCGCCTGACGGATGCGACCCTCGCCCCCGGCGCGGAACAGCACGCCATGGGGCACGATCACCGCCACACGGCCTGTCTGGCGTTTGGCGATCTCGATCATGTGGGTGATGAAGGCATAGTCGCCCTTGGACTTCGGTGGCACACCGCGCCAGTACCGTTTGAACTGGTCGCTGGCGGCATCCTCTGCCCCCCATTTGTCCAAGGAGAACGGCGGGTTGGCCACCACCACGTCGAATTTCTGCAGGTGGTCGCCCTCCACCAGCGCCGGGCTGTTGAGCGTGTCGCACCATTCAATGCGTGCGGCGTCGCGGGCGTGCAGAAACATGTTCATCCGCGCCAGCGCCCAAGTGGCCCCGTTCACCTCTTGCCCATAAAGGGCGAAGTTCTCGGACCCGACCTCCTGCGATGCCTGGATCAACAGCGACCCAGACCCGCAGGCCGGATCGCAGATCGTGTCACCGGGTTTGGGGGCGGCAAGTTTCGCAAGAAGGCCCGAGACGGCAGAGGGCGTATAGAACTCACCCGCTTTCTTACCCGCATCCGAGGCAAAACGCGAAATCAGGTAGATGTAGCACTCGCCGATGATATCCTCGTTGACCCGGCTGGGGCTGAGGTCCATCGCCGGTTTGGCAAAATCCTCAAGCATGTTCTTGAGGCGGCGGTTTCGATCCTTTGGGCGGCCAAGGTTGGATTCCGAGTTGAAGTCGATGTTGCGGAAGACCCCTTCGAGTTTGGCGCGGTTCGCGTCTTCGATCCGCTCAAGGGCGACGTTGATCAGTTCGCCGATATTGGCCTCGTTCCGTTGACCGTGGAGGTCATAGAAGCTTGCGCCCTCAGGCAGGATGAAGCGCTCACGCTCCAGCCTGCGGCGGATGCGGGCATCGTCCTCACCATATTGCTCACGATAATTGACGAGATGATCGTTCCAGAGGTCCGAAATGTATTTCAGGAACAGCATCACAAGGATGTAGTCTTTGTACTGTCCAGCATCGACGACACCCCGGAAGGTGTCGCAAGCGGCCCATGCGGTCTGGTTGATTTGCTGCTGTGTGACTTGATCTGTCATTGCTGTAATCCCTTTTTGCGAGTGAGCGTCGCTTGTCCGTTCAGAATGAGACCGGCGAGCTGTTCGCGGCGGTCGGCAAGGTTGCGAAGTAATGCCCCTTCGCGCCTCGCCAGTTTGTAGATGGCTACGGTGCGGCTTTGAGCCTCGAGATCAGGAAGAGGAATGTCGATCCGCTCCAGAACGGCCTTCGGGATCATTCTGATGTTTGTTCCCTGCGCTTCAGCGTCGAGATGGCGCTGCGCCTTGGGTTGATTGATTACCCAAGCGAGGTACTCCGGCAAAATCATACCAGTGTGCGGCCTGAGAATGACTAAGGGTAAAACCACTATGGCAGCTTCCCTTAGCGGGCCATCGACGAAAGCGGCGGTATTGTGGTCCCCACGAGAGCGGAACAGAACCTCCCCGCCGCGGATAAGATAGCGATCCGGGATGTCGTCCAATTGGTATCTGGCCAGGCTTTCAGCATCGAGGTCTCTGCCGACCTCCACATCGCGCAACTGGACTGCCAGCAGGCCGCCAGTTGAGACGGATTGCAAGCGGCCCCTTGCAGTGAAGCCAGAACTTATTTGGCATAGATCGCGAAGCAGCATGATTCTTCTCTGTAACTAACCTACTGCATGAATTAGGTGATCAGCGATCCTCCGTCAAGGAGTTATTTGCAGTAACTAGCCTACAGACTAAATTCACTTAGCACTTCTATCGCATCTTTGGTCCAAGCCCCTCCCTCATCATCCTTGTGATGTCGCCGCTCCGTTTCCATGAAACACGCGGCATCCAGGGACCAAATGCTTGTCATTGACTGTTGCCCTTCAGAGCCTTCTCGCTCTCCGTGTGCTCAAACGCATCGGAGTAGACGCGCAGCTCCTCCGACGATGCACCCTCGTCGCGCAGGGCTTGTTTCCAGTTACTCGCAATCGTTTCGGCCATCTTCTGTGCCTCTTGTTTGGCATCGGCCAGCCCCATGTCAAAAAACCCGCAAGCATCGAGCGCAACGTCAAGGGACGCGTCGAACGAGCCGCCCTGCACGATACCCGTTTCCAGAACCCTGTGACGCGACGGCGAGGGGTTGATGTCGAAAGCCGGTGACAGCCGCCACCGATCCCCACCGGCATAGATGAAACCGTGGTTCTTCAGGTGATCGTCTTTGTTCGACACGAGGATTGTGAAAACAATCCGCCGCCAGAGTTCGTGCAGATCATCGACGGGCCTGCTGGAAATCTGCCGGATCACGTCGGCGATATCGGTATAGAAGCCGCCTTCGTCGCCCTGCCAGTCCAGCGCCGTGCGGGCTGAAATATAGGGGATGCGCGTTTCGCCGCGTCGGTCGAACCTGCGGATGAGCGCGATCGGGCTATCGCTGTCCCGCAACTCCAGTTTCGCCTCAGCAACCCGCAACCCACACATGGCCGCAAGCTTCAAGGTGGCAACCTCTGCGCGTTCGACAGGTTTGGTGTCCTGCGCGGAAGTGAACTTGGCGATCCAAAGATGGCCATCGCCTTCCACATTGGCTTTCGGACGCGCACCGCCCAATGAGCCCGCAATACCGGCCAGATCACGCGCTTCTTCCTCCGCACCGCCAGGATCGCGCTCAAACCGCTGCGCAAGAGCGCGCAACCGTTCGAGTTCGACCAGTCGCGGGATCGGCGGTGTCAGATCGGACAGCGGCTCCATGTCTTCGCCGAGAAACCGTAACGCGCCCTGCCTTGTGCGGTCATCGGACAGCACGAGATAGTCGAACTCGCTGAGACCGCCTCCAAGCGCCTTGGTCATCAAAGCCCGCCCCCAGGAATCCGGTGCGGCGTCGGCAAAGCATCCGGGCAGTGCCGAACGTTTGTCTTCCTTGCCGCTGCTGAAGTGACTGCCTTCACGCAAGGGCAATCCCGGCGACAGCGCGAAGCGGTCGGATGCGGCCAGCCACGCGTCGGCATATTCGAATTGCGAATGCTGACGTCGGCCGTCGCTCTCGAAGCGCAGACGGCCAACAATGCGTTTGCCCTCTCCGAGAGCGACGATCGCCTCAGGCATCAGAAACCAACCCCTTCTTCATCATCCAAGTCCGATGAGGGGCCGAGTTGATCTTTGCCCGATGATTGCGGTCCGGGTTTTCGCTTTCGGTCGATCCGCTTGGGAAGGGCCTCTCGGTCAAGGAGCAGCCCGGTATCGTCGGATCCGACATCGAGGAAGCCGGAAATGCGGTCGATCTCGCCAAGGACAAGGCAGGCCATCGTCAGCGTGCCGATGCTGACACCGTCATCACCTTTCTCAAGGCGCATGATCGTGCTTTCGGACACGCCGACGCGCTCGGCGAACCCCTTTACGGAGATACGCCGCTTCAAGCGCGCCGTCTTAATGTTCGCTCCGAGAGCTTCAAGCGCGCGCCGTGCGTTCAGTGAACTTACCTTAACTGCCATATCTGACGCCCATTTCCCATTTATACGTCAAATATGACTGTTAGCATATAAATCGCATTTGAACAACTATTCTCAAGGTATCGCCCAATGTGATAGAGCCGCACAAGCGCAAGGCCCACCGACACGGCCGAGCCAGCGCAAAACCAAACCCAATTTTGGGTCTCCGCACGCACCTGTCAGAGTAAGAGGCCTGCGGCCGTCCCCGTGACGGGTTTGGAGGTCGAGAGAGAGGCTCCTAGCCGCCCGTCGCGGGAGATACCCAATGAATACCGAAATTATCGATGCCGGGCGTGACGCCAGCGGCGGCTACAAGGTGGATGTGTCACGCGGCGCGCATGTGGACCGCGTGTCATCGGAGTGGTTCTCGCGCCCCGACGATGAGCGATATTTGTCACTGGACGACCTCTTCGCCTCGGTCAAAACCCGCGCTGAGCGGAGCCGGACGCGCACCGTGGAAAGCGCGGCGATCCGGGTCGAGGCGCATCGCGACAACCCCGAACAATTGGGGCTGGTCCTTCCAGGTGCCGACGAACCCATCGCGCCAACGCATTGGAGTTTTGGACAACTGTCCAGCATCGTCGGCGCGCCTGCCGCTTATCTGCGTCAACTGCCCGCGCCACTAGCGGGGATCAACCTGCAATACGGGCTGACCAATCACCGCGCCGAGCAGATCAAGACCATGGAGGTCGCGAACGGGCGCACGGAACTGCGTGCCGTCACCGGCCCCGACTATGGGCGCATCTACGACCACGAACTGGTCTCCGCCGTGCAGCGCATCGCGGGCAACGGCACCGGTGATACGCGCTGGAAGGTGCCGGGTGTCCTCGATTGGTCGACCGGCATCTACAATCCGCGTGTGGACGTGACCAAGGAAACAACAACGCTCTATGCCTCGGATCGTGATGTGTTCCTGTTCCTCGTCGATGACCTGAACCCGATCGAGGCGGGGATCCTGCCCGACGGCTCACCCGACCTCTACTTTCGGGGGTTCTACTGCTGGAACTCGGAAGTCGGGGCCAAGACGCTGGGCATCGCCAGTTTCTACCTGCGTGCGGTCTGCCAGAACCGGAACCTCTGGGGCGTCGAGGATTTCCAGGAGATCAAGATCCGCCATTCCAAATATGCTGCGTCCCGCTTTGCACATGAGGCGGCCCCGGCCCTCAAGACCTTTGCCAACTCCTCGCCTGCGCCCTTCATCGACGGCATTCGTGCGGCGCGGGAGAAGATCGTTGCGCGGACAGACGAGGACCGCTCCGACTTCCTGCGTAAGCGCGGGTTCTCAAAGGCGGCGGCGACAACGATCATCGACACCGTGCTGACCGAAGAAGGCCGCCCGCCGGAAAGCGTCTTTGATTTCGTGCAGGGCATCACGGCGGTCGCGCGCAACAAACCGCAGCAAGACGCACGGCTCGAAATGGAAACTCGTGCCAAAAAGCTGCTGGAAAGTGCTGCCTGAAACCTGTCGTGCCTAAATCACCCCGGTCCGCGTCTTCCCCAGAGGAAGAGGTGGGCCGGGTTTTTTCGTGACGGGTTTGAAGGTCGAGAGAGGTTCCCGACCGGCCCGTCGCGGAGAACCCCGATGACCAAGCAACAGAAAATCACCCTCAGCGCCTCGCGCGACATCCCTTTCAACAAGCTCCTGCTCAGCCAGTCCAACGTCCGGCACGTCAAAGCCGGTGTGTCCATTGAGGAACTGGCCGAGGACATCGCCCGGCGCACCCTTCTGGCCAGCCTGACGGTGCGGTCCGTGTTGGACGAGAACGGCACCGAGACCGGCATGTTCGAAATCCCCGCAGGCGGGCGACGTTTCCGAGCGTTGGAGCTGCTCGTTAAGCAGAAGCGCCTCAATCGCACAGCCCCCGTGCCCTGCATCATCCGCACGGATGGTCTCGCCGAGGAAGACAGCCTGGCCGAAAACATCCAGCGCGCGCCGTTGCATCCGCTGGATCAGTTTCGCGCCTTTCAGGCGATGCGCGAGAAGGGCAAGAGCGAAGAAGAGATTGCGGCGGCCTTTTTCGTCTCAGCGGGCATCGTCAAGCAGCGGCTCAAGCTCGCTGCGGTCGCGCCGTCCCTGCTCGATGCCTATGCTGAGGAAGACATGACCCTCGACCAGTTGATGGCGTTCACTGTCAATCCCGGTCATGAACGGCAAGAACAGGTCTGGGAAGCGTTGCAGCGGCACTACTCCAAGCAGCCCTATGAAATCCGCCGCATGCTGACCGAAGGTGCTGTGCGCGCCTCGGATCGTCGGGCGCAATATGTCGGGTTGGACGCATATGTCGACGCGGGCGGCGCGATCCTGCGCGATCTGTTTCAGACCGATGATGGCGGTTGGCTCCAGGATGCCGGTCTGCTCGATCTGATGGTCGCCGAGAAACTGCGTGAGGACGCCGAGGCGATTCAGGCCGAAGGCTGGCACTGGATCGAGGTCGATACCGACTTTCCATACGGCCATACCTACGGCATGCGACGCATCCACGGTGAGGCCGAGCCGATGAGCGATGAGGAGGAAGCGACATATGACGCGCTGAAGGCAGAGTTCGACCAACTCGAGGACCAGCATGCCGAGGCCGATGAGTTGCCCGAAGACGTCGATGCACGGCTGGGTGAGATTGAGACTGCGATGGAAACCTTGCAGGATCGTCCGGTCCGGTTCGAGGACGACGAAATTGCCCTGTCCGGCGTCTTTGTCAGCATCGACAGTTCAGGCCGGCTGCGGGTCGAACGCGGCTACGTGCGCCCGGAAGACGAACCGGCCAGCCCCGTTGAAGACCAGTCCGATGGGGAAATCGCCGATGGGGATGTCGATAACACCGGCATCGATACTGACGGGGTGGCACCTGATGAGGAGGACGAATACGAAGGCATCAAACCGCTGTCTGACCGCCTCGTCACGGAACTGACCGCACATCGGACGCTAGCCCTGCGCGATGCGCTTGCGGGCGATCTGGACCTGTCCCGCTTTTGTGCCGCCCCAAGTGCTCATTTAAGCCACTTTCCGTTCGAAAGCGACGGGGCTTTTCCAACCCAATGCTGAATGGCGGCGGCGCGGATTGTAAAAG
>Ga0316204_10006836_pt1 | contig 17169 bp, 9 predicted proteins | sample 6monrhotite_MG_2_FD_205661 | JGI IMG/M metagenome (GOLD analysis project Ga0316204, IMG submission 205661) | Microbial mat bacterial communities from mineral coupon in-situ incubated in ocean water Damariscotta River, Maine, United States -... | ecosystem: Environmental > Aquatic > Marine >... | reverse complement strand
GATGGCTCTCAACCACGGTGGCATGAGCAACGGCTATACGGTGCCCAATCCAGACGCCCAGGCTGCGGTGATTGGCCGGACCCTGGAACAGGCTCGTATTTCGCCGGAGGCTGTGAGTTATGTCGAGGCCCATGGCACAGGAACCGCGTTGGGCGACCCCATCGAAATTCGGGCGTTGACGAGAGCCTATCGCGGTCAAACGGAAAAACGGGCTTTTTGCGCCATCGGTTCGGTCAAATCCAACATCGGCCATCTCGAAAGCGCTTCTGGGATTGCCGGGTTGACCAAGGTTCTGTTGCAGTTCAAGCACGGTCAGTTGGCGCCGTCGCTCCATTCCGAGACCTTAAATCCGCGCATTGATTTTGCATCTTCCCCCTTCACTGTACAGCAGCGCCTTGCACCCTGGCCTCAGCGGGTGCAGGACGGAAGGGCGTCACCTCGTATCGCGGGGCTTTCTTCCTTTGGTGCGGGTGGTTCCAACGCCCATGTGATTTTGCAAGAGTATACGCCAGCTTTCCCTGAGGCACCGATATCCGAGCCAATTCCGGAGCCAATGCTATTTCCTGTTTCGGCGCGAGAGCCGGAACGATTGATCGCACTGTTAAGACGGCTTCGTTCGACCGTGCACGAGCGTTCGGCAGGTGATCTTCAGGGCGTTGCTTACACGTTGCAGGTGGGACGCGAAGCGTTTGATGAGCGATTGGTTTTGCTGGCTTCGACGAAAGAAGAACTGCTTGCAGGCCTGGATCGGGTTTTGGCCGGTGGGTCAGGGGGGGGCTATATCCTCAGAGGGCAAGCCGGACGCGGAGCAAAAGCGGCAGTGCCCACGACCAACGATTTGAGTGAGACCGCGCGAGCCTGGGTAGACGGCGCGACGATAAATTGGAACAGCTTGTGGCGCGACTTATGGGGGGGGGCGACTCCTCGACGCCTCGGTTTGCCCAGCTATCCTTTTGCCCGTGATCGTTTCTGGGTGCCGGAGGTCAAACAAGCCAAAACCAATCACGATTACAGGGGTGATCAGCCACCATTACCTTTATTCTTTGCGCCGGACTGGCGTGTGCAAGAGGCGATTGCGCCGCCAGCCGATACGCCAGACGAGCAAGATGAACAGACGTGGCTGGTGTTGTGTGAATTGCCCGACAGTCTGGCTGAAAATCTGGCCAAGGCGGCTGCTCCGGCGCATGTGGTACGGCTTCAAGGCGATGTCTCGACAGACATTGGAGATCGTTTTACCAGCCATACCGGTCGGTTGATGGAGCTGTTGCAGAGCCTTTTGAAAGCGGGGGAACGTCGTGCAGTCGTGCAGGTGGTGGTGGCCGAGCAAAGCAATGGCGACCTTTTTTCCGGACTAGGTGGAATGCTGCGTTCGGCAAATCAGGAATCATCATCTTTGCGGTGCCAGTTGGTGGTGGTGGCTGATGTGCACCCGGGTGAGCATCCGGGCGACCTTGGTAACCGCCTGCGGGCGGACCGAATGTTTGCGGGTGACGAAGGCGATATCCGTTATCAGGCGGGTCGGCGACAGGTTCGCCGCTGGCGGGAAATAGCTTCACCAAGTGTGCCCCAGAGTCCAGTCTGGAAAAAATCGGGTGTGTATTTAATCACCGGTGGGGCCGGTGGCGTGGGGCTACATGTGGCCACCCAGATGGCAGCGGAAAACCGCAATCCGTCACTATGGCTGCTGGGGCGATCGGCTCTTTCTCCACAGCAACAGGCGCAATTGGACGCCTTGCCAGCACGGGTGCACTACCGCCGGATCGATGTGACCGAACGGGCCGCGGTCAGCGAACTGGTGGCCGAGATACGACAACAAGAAGGCCGGATTGACGGCGTGGTTCATGCGGCCGGGGTGATCCGTGACGGTTTGTTGCGCAATAAAAGTATGGCTGATCTCCATGCGGTCCTGGCCCCCAAAGTGGCGGGACTGATGAACCTGGACGCAGCTATCGGTGGGGAACCGCTGGATTTTATGGTGTTGTTCTCTTCACTGGCGGGCGCATTGGGCAATCCAGGGCAGGGTGATTATGCGGCTGCCAACGCTTTTCTTGACGGTTTTGCCAGCCATCGCAACCGGCTCATCGCTCAAGGGCAGCGGTGTGGCCGTACCTTGTCCATGGATTGGCCGTACTGGCGAGACGGCGGTATGCAATTGGACCCTGCCGTTATCCACGCGATGGAACAAAAAACCGGCCTTATGCCCCTGGAGCAGTCCGCCGCCTTATCGGCATTGACGGTGAGCATGGGTTTCTCTGACGTGGACCAACTGTTGATTATGGATGGAGACCGCCAAAGGTTGAGGAGCCTGATGAGGCTCACAAACAGCCCGGTCGCTTCGCCATTTAAAAGTGTCCCCCCTGCATCTGGCGAACGTCCCGCTGAACGTCCCACGGCCCCGGCCCGCCAACACCGCATGCTGGCATGGGTTTGGGGTGCGTTTTCCCAAGTTCTAAAAATCCCTTCAGAGCGTTTGGATGCGGATGTGGCGATCGACCGTTTCGGTGTTGATTCGATATCGGCTTTACACATCCTTGAATTATTGGAGGGTGAGTTGGGGCCGTTGCCTCAGACTCTGTTGTTTGAGCATCCTACCATCAACAAGCTGGTCGACCATCTGCTCGCCGCTTACCCGGATGCTTGGCGGGAAGATGATCAGCCGCCCATTGATGAGCACATCGGCGAAAAGTCGGCGGGTCCGATCCAGACGAAGGACCGTTCGGGGGATCGTTCAGGGGATGTGGCGATCATCGCCGTGGCCGGTCGCTATCCGGGTGCGAGTGATGTCGAAGCCCTTTGGGAAATGCTTGTCGCGGGACGCGATGGCATCACCGAGGTCCCCAAAACGCGTTGGAATGCGGATGCATATTACTCAGCCAGAAAGGGCAAGGCGGGGCATAGCCATTGCAAATGGGGTGGCTTTATCGACGACGTGGACTGTTTCGATACCGAATTTTTCGAATGTACGCCTCGCGAGGCAGCCCTCCTTGATCCCCAGGAACGTCTGTTTCTGGAGACCACATGGCACCTGCTGGAGAGGGCGGGACATACACGGGCAGCTTTGCAGGATCGATACCAGGGACGGGTTGGGGTGTTCGTCGGCGCCATGTACCAGCAGTACAATGCGGTAGAGATGGATCACGACAGCCGTTCACTTTTACGACTTTCCTCATATGCCGCCATTGCCAACCGGACCTCATTTTTCTTCGATCTACAGGGGCCGAGCGTTGCCGTGGACAGCATGTGTTCGTCGGGATTGCAGGCCGTGCACCAAGCATGTCAAAGCCTCAAAGCAGGTGAGTGCCGACTGGCGGTGGCGGGTGGGGTGAATCTCTCCATCCATCCCGATAAATATGTCGGACTGAGCCGTCTGGGCCTGATCGGGAGCCATGACCAGAGCCGAGCGTTTGCCGTTGATGGTGATGGTTACCTGCCTGCCGAAGGGGTGGGCGCGGTGTTGTTGAAGCCATTGGATGATGCGCTGCGCGACAAGGATCAGGTCCTCGCCGTGATCAAGGGAAGCATCGCCAATCACGGCGGTCACTCTGCCGGGTTCGCCGTTCCCAACATTGAAGCTCAGGCGCGCCTGATCGAGGAAAACTTGCGGCGTTCCGATATCGATCCTCGCAGCATTGGCTACGTTGAATCCTCCGCTAACGGTTCTGCGGTTGGCGACGCCATTGAACGGCGCGCTCTAACCCGCGCGTTTCGCGGCTTTACGCAAGACGATGGATTTTGCACCATCGGTTCGGTCAAAAGTTACATCGGTCATGCCGAGGCGGCTTCGGGTTTGGCCCAGCTGACCAAGGTGCTGTTACAGTTTCAACATAGCAGTTTATTGCCATCCTTCCACGAGCGTTCCGCCACCGAGGTTGCCAGCCTTTTTGCCGGGACGCCGTTTGTTCTACAGAGCGAGCTGACGCCGTGGGCAAGGGCATTGGTCGATGGCGAGGAACAGCCACGCCGGGCCACGGTCAGTTCGTTTGGCGCCGGGGGCGCGAATGTCCATGTGATTGTTCAGGAGCCATCTGCGCATTTCGGTATGACGGAAAACCTGTCCGAGACGAACCTGCTTCGACAGTTTCCGTTGTTTGCCAAAACACCTGAGCAGTTGGTGCGTGTGGCTGAGCATCTGGAAAGCTATCTGCTGAAAAATCCGCAGGTGTCGATGGCGCGTCTGTCCTACACATTGCGGGTTGGCCGGGAGCCGATGGCTTGTGGCGTGCTGTTGATGGCCCATAATGTTGAGGAGCTTGTTGTCCGGTTGGCAGAGGTTCGAGGCCGACAGTGCGATCCGTTGGTAGCGGATTTTCAGTTGCAACAAGATCACGCGGAGCTTCCGCAAACCCCTTTGCCATTGCCCGGCTATCCGTTTGCTCGGGAACGTCACTGGATCGGCTCAAATGAGCCCGAACCTGTATCGCTCCCCCCCATAAGACAGAAAGCTTCCTTGCTGACGGTGATGGTTAATGTGATTGCCGCGGAGCAGGGGGGTGAACCAGAGCGCATAGATCCCACAGCAAACCTTCGCGCCCTTGGGGTCGATTCCATGATTGGCCTTAAGTTGATCTACGCCATTGAAGAGGCGACGGGTATCATCGTCGGTCATCGCGATCTTGATCAATCGGTGACGTTGCGACAACTGGCTGAACAGGTAGGCTCTCAAACGGCTCAGGAGGTGTTTGCGCCAGCCCCAGACACACATGTGGAGCCGACCGGCCCTTGGAAGTCCATCATGGGTGAGGGACAAAAGGGGATATGGGTCGCTCAGACGCTTCAGCCGCGCAGTAGCGTTTACAATGTGCCCTTGGCGTTTCGGGTCAAGGAGATTGACCTCGAGGTGTTGAAGGCAGCTTGCCGCTGGTTGTTGGACCGCTATCCGGTTCTGACGGTGCGGGTGGTGGACGAGGAAAATGAGCCCCATTTGGTCGCCACCCCCGTTGACGAGACAGTACGCACGCTGTCCGTTCCCAAGGGTGTCGATGTCCTCGCGTTTGCTCGTCAACGGGCAGTGCGCCCGTTTGATATGGCTGAAGAAGCCAAGGTTCGTTTTGAACTGCTCTCGGGGGGATCTTTAGACGCAGGAGAGCAGCTCTTATTAATCGTCGTACATCATCTGGTGACTGACGGTATCTCCATGGCGGTTATGGCTCGAGCGTTGTGGAACACATACGAAATGTTATTAACCGGGAAAACGCCGCCCTCTTCGACAGCCGGGTCCCAACAGTCGGATTATGCCGACTTTGTCGCTTGGGAGCGGTCGATCATTGACAGTCCCGAAGGGGCGCGCCAACGGGCATTCTGGCAAAAACAATTGGCTGGCGTGCTGCCGGTGCTGGAGCTGCCATGTGACCGCAAGCCGGATACCGAGGGGCTCGTCGATGGCCGCACGTCTGAAATTCACCTGTCGGCAAAAGTGACGCAGAGGGTCGCCGCGACAGCAGATCGATTGGGAATCAGCCGAGCCTCATTTTATCTGGGGGTGTTTTCAATCCTGCTTTATCGCTACAGCGGCCAAAACCGTTTGGTCGTTGGGGTGCCGACAGTGCGTCGCCCGAAACGTCGTTTTGAAGAGACCGTGGGCTATTGCGCCAACATGATCGCTCTGCCACTGGACGTTAAGGGGCGCATGCGGACAGAAGCCTTGTTGTCTCGGGTCCACCAGGCAGTGATGACGGGGATGGACCATGCCGACTATCCCTTTGCCGCCATCGCGCGTGGGTTGGGCGATACGGCACGGGGCGAACCGCCTTATCAAGTGACCTGTGCCTATCAAAACTTTGCAGAGAGTTCTACCGATGCGCTCTCCCTTACGAAAGGAGAGGTGAGCCATGTCCCCGAACTGCGCCAGGGAGGGGATGGCCTGTTCGGATTGGATCTCTTCGATGAGGCTTCGGGGTTAACAGTGGTGGCGGCCTACGACGGGGCCCGCTTCGACCCGGAAACCATCAGCCGCATGCTGGAGCATTTTAAGGCATTGGTGGTCGCGGTGGCCGACAAACCTCGCCACCGGGTCGCCGATTTGGCGATGTTGAGCCGCGTTGAAAAAAAATGTTTGTTACGGGAGTGGAGCGGTAGCACCTGTTCGGCAGATGCACCACGGTTGATCGTTGACTCATTTCGGCGGCGGGCAAAAAAACATCCGGATGCCATCGCCATTTTGTCGAACGGCAAAACTGTAACCTATCGACAGTTACAGCAAAAAGTTGACCGTCTGGCACATGTGCTTTGCCGACGTGGGGTGCAGCCTGGAGACCGGGTTGCCGTTCTGCTCAAACGTGAGCCCGCCAGTATCGCTGCGTTATTGGCGGTGATGGCGGCGGGCGGTGTCTGGGTGCCTTTGGATGCGAACTATCCCGATCAGAGATTGGCTTTGATCCTGAAGGACGCCAAGGCCAGCCTTGTGTTGAGCCAAGGAAAGCTAGCAGCACGGGCCATGGCCTTGGGGGTGAAACGCAAAAGAATCGTCGACCTGAAAGCGGACCGCAAAGCCATCAGCCAAATGCCGGTCAAACCACAGAAGGTGAAGGTTCGTCCCGGTGATCCCGCTTACATCATCTATACGTCCGGTTCGACGGGGGTGCCAAAAGGGGTGGTGGTTTCTCACGGCGCCATTGCTGAACAGTGTCAGGTTGTTGGGGCGTATTATGGACTTGGGCGCAAGGATGTGGTGTTGCAATTTGCCTCTCACAGCGTCGATACCGCATTAGAACAAATTTTACCGACCCTTGTTCGCGGGGCGCGATTGGTATTGGATGATGGAGAAATGTGGATGCCGGAGGATTTTCACCGGCGGCTCCATAAATTGCAGATTACAGTTGTCGATCTGCCACCGGTCTATCTGCGTGAGCTGCTAATTGCTTGGTCGGATAGCCCCGTTGACAGGCCGCCTCTGGCCTTGCGTCTGTGCATCGTCGGCGGAGAGGCTCTTGCCCCTGACGTGGTTGAACTCTGGCAGCGAAGCCTTCTGTCCAAGGTTCGGTTGCTCAACGCGTATGGCCCGACAGAGGCAACTGTGACGGCTCTTGTCCACCCAATAGCGTCGAAGCTGTCGGGTGCCAGCGTTCCCATCGGACGACCTTTGCCGGGCGTTGAAGTCTTTGTACTCGATCAAGACCATAATCCGGTGCCGGAGGGAGTGGTCGGTGAACTTTACTTAAGCGGCAGCCGTTTGGCCTTGGGGTATCACGGCAATCGGGAATTGACCACCCAGCGGTTTGTGACCAAGAAACTTGACCGACGAAAGGGCAAGATACGGCTTTATCGTACCGGCGATCTTGCCTCTTATATGCCTGGCCGTCAGGGGACCGTTGCCTTTCATGGCCGTATTGATGATCAGACAAAAATCAGGGGGTTTCGGGTCGAATTGGGAGAAATTGAGTCGGCATTGATGTCCTATGGACGGTGTGAAGCCGTGGTTCTTCCCAAAAGCGGAACAGATGGGAGCATGGCGATTGAAGCCTATGTGGCGCCGATGGGTTCGGATTATGACCATCAAGGGGTGGATGACTTTTTACGGGCCCGGCTGCCTTCACATATGATACCCAGGCGGGTGCGGTTCCTCGATGCGTTGCCACTGACGTCTGGCGGTAAGATAGACCGGACAGCTTTGTTGGCATTGCCTGATGATGCCCGTCATGTCGGTGGTGAGCGGTCGATGCCGGGTGACGAGGTTGAGCGACGGTTGTTAAAAATCTGGGAAGAGGTTTTGTCCAGTGAAGGCGCAACGTGTCGAATTGGAATGGATGATTCCTTCGAACTCTGTGGTGGCAACAGTCTGTCGGCGGTACGGCTCTTGCGTGAGATTGGTCGTCGTTTTGATCACCCCTTTTCATTCGCTGAGTTTGCGAAGGCTCCGACCATTGCCTCTCAGGCGCAAATTCTGCGTTTGCGACAGGGCGGGGGCAAGGACCATTCTCGGCTGAATGGTGAAAAGCCCCAATCCCTGTTGGTACCGCTGCGGTTGCCGGAGAAAGGAGCGAACGGTCGACATCCGTTGTTCCTGGTTCATCCGGTGGCAGGTTCCGTCGCCTGTTATCAAGCGTTGGCGGATCGACTGAACGCTCAACGCCCAGTCTATGGTATCCGGGCGGCAGAAGCCGAAGAGCGGGAAAGCTCGAATGGATACGGAATCACGGCCATGGCCCGACAATATGTGGCCGCAATAAAAGAGGTCCAGGCCCATGGGCCATATCTGTTGGCGGGGTGGTCATTTGGTGGTGTGGTCGCTTATGAGATGGCGCGCCAGTTGCGGCAAAATGGGGAAGAGGTTGCTTTCCTCGGCTTGTTGGACAGCTATCCCCCGGAAATGGTGCGCCAGATGGAGGATCATGTTCGCCGGGAAAAGGTCTTCCTGGACGAGGCCTCATTCTTGGTTCAGGCATTTGCCCAGGATCTGTTGGGGGTGGAGAACTTTGTACCGGAGATGGGGAGCGATCCCATGAACGCACTCCTGGCGACCACAGAAGTGGCGCACATGTTGCCCAGGGTGACTTCCGCACAGCTTAGACGTCTTTTCGATCTATTCTGCCATAATCGGAATGCGCTGATGAATCACGCTTTGAGTTCTTGCGACCTTCCGCTTACCCTCATTCGAGCCACCGCCACCATAGGGAGCGATCTTGGAAAAGAATGGCGTGTCTTTGTCGGGGAAAACATGACCGTGCAGACGGTCTCGGCAGATCACTATAGTTTGTTGCACGCGCCATTCCTGGAGGATTGGGTGGACGCTTTTTCCGAAGGGGTTGAGCGCAGCGAAGGGGTTCTCATAGTCTGAACGGGGGGGGGAGCGTTTGAGGCCTTGAAAAATAACCAAATTTTCTTTAGCATCGCTAGGCTATTGTTTCAGATTAAGCTGAAATTCACGAGAGATTAGGGGATGGTCATGCCAACGGAAGCCGTAACGGAAGCTGTAGAAGTAGAAAACTCTGAAAATAGAGCCGACGTCGCGATGGGGATCGTGAAAACGAACATGCTCTGGTCCGCAGGCGCGGGGGTTCTGCCTATCCCGTTGGTTGAGTTTGTCGCCATCACGGCAGTTCAGGTCAAGTTGATCAAGGAACTTTCCGAGCATTACGATGTTCCCTTCCGCAAAGATCTCGCCAAATCGAGCGTCATTGCCCTGTTGAGTAGTCTGGGCAGCGTGACCATTGGTAAGGCAATGGCCACCAGTTCCTTGCGGGCGATCCCGGTGATTGGGCCTTTGGTTGCTGCGTTGTCCCTGCCAGCCATCTCCGCTGGGGTGTCGTATGCAGTTGGGCGCGTTTTCATCTCTCACTATGAAATGGGTGGGACGTTGCTGGACTTCGATCCCGCCGCGGTGAAAGACCACTTTAAGTCCATGTTTGATGAGGGCGTGAAAAAGGCTGCCAAACAGGGTGCTGGCGGTAAGGCGAAACCTGCCAACGCTTAACATCTGGGCAAGGTTCTTGCCGACCGTTAGGCAACCTTCATTCAAGCTAAAGGTATCTCGCTTAGATGATACAGCTATATCTCTTGTACTTTATCGCTTCGGTATTCGTCGGTTATTTCGGTCGCAATAGTCGACTGGGGTTTTGGGGCGTTTTGGTGGCGAGTGTTTTGATCACCCCTATTGTCACCTTCATAATCCTGATCCTCTTTGGCCGTACGCGAGCACTTCGCAGTGAGTGAGGAACGCGTTACGCCCACTCCAGGCAAGAATGAAGTGATCGCAAGCTGGGCGATTGCGATTGGCGTTTTCTGTTTGACTGCGATCCCATCATGAACCAGAACAGTGAGCCTTTGACAAACGATGCAGGAGACCGCGGCGGTAAATCGCTGGTCCTGGGTTTGTTACGCCAATTTCGTGTCGGCGTTGTCCTCTCGATACTGACGGTTTTATTTTTGCTCGTACTGTTTTGGCAGACGATCCTCGTCTATCATCATGCTGGCGAACAAGGGGTATATTGGAGCCGATTTTTTGGTGGGACCTCTAGCAGGGTCTTAGGTGAGGGCGCTCACTTGAAATTACCGTGGGATGAAATTTACATTTATGATATTCGCCTCACGGCCATACGTGAGACCACCATGCTCCTGACCAAGGACGGCATGGAGATGAATATCGACTGGTCTGTCCGCTTTCGCCCGATCCCTGAGAAGCTACCGTTCCTTCATCAAAGAATTGGTCCCGATTATGCACAGAAAGTGGTCGTGCCGGGTATCATCTCCTCCCTCCGCCAGATTTTGGGCAATTATACGGCAGAGGAAATCTATGCCTATGATGAACAAGCCCTCCTTTCTGAGATGGAAGCCTTGATTAATCGCCACTTTGGTGCCTATCCGGTCATTATTAAAAATCTTCTTATTATTAAGATCAAATTGCCGGATAAGATGGCGGATGGGATCGTTGATAAACTGCTCTACAAGCAACAGATGCTTGCCTACGATTTTCGCTTGAAAGCAGCTGAACTGGAAAAGCAACGCTTAGCTATTGAAGCGCTAGGTATTCAGAAGTTTGAAGAAATTAGCAAGATTTCCATTCTCAAGTGGCGTGGTATTGATGCAACCGTTCAGATGGCCAAATCACCAAATTCTAAAATCGTTGTCATCGGCACCAATTCCCAGAGCTTACCGCTACTGCTGAACACAGATAAATAGAGCAGGGTGGTGCACCGTTTGCTCTCAGACGGCGGGCGGGGAATCAGCAAGATCGGTGCCAGGGCGTTCCCACTTGATGGCGCCCAAATCAAACTTTATGACCCGATCAGCCAGATGCCAGAAGCGTTCGTCGTGGGTAACCGCGATAACCGTTTTGCCCTGTGCTTTTAAGCCCGGAAGAATTTTGGTATAGAAGATTTCACGGAAATGGATGTCCTGTTCCGCGGCCCACTCGTCAAATAGATAGATGGGCCGGTCTTCTAGCAAGGTGGCGATGAGGGCGAGCCGTTTGCGTTGACCCGTGGAAAGCTGTAATTGGGTAAAGCGGCCGTCAACAAACTGTACCTTGCCGGTTAACTCCATCATTTCGATCAGCCGATCGACCTCTTCCTGTTTGACATGCTCCAGTCCATAAAGCCGGTCGAACAGATGAAAATCACCGAAAATTGCCGAATAAAGTTCCCTGATTCCGGCGAACTGAACATCGTTTAAGGGTGCGCTTCCATCAACGGCAATACGTCCTGTGTCTCGATGATAGAGCCCGCTCAGCAGCCGGAGGGCGGTGGATTTGCCGCTACCGTTGCCGCCAACAAGAAACAACAGCTCTCCCCGCTGCAAGGTCAGGTCCCAGGGTCCGGATGTGAACAGCGCAGTGCCATCCAGGTCCCGGTGTTGGTATGTGATTTCAGAAAACTCGATTTTCTGAAAATCTTGAAAATGCTCAGCGGCCTTACGGGCTGATGCAGGGGAAATGCCACCTGCGGCCTCTAGTTCCTTTTGCATGTGGAGAATTTCATGCAGGCCAACGTCCGCACGCAGGAAAAGGGGGGATTGAGCGACTATTTTCGTGAGCGGCGACAAACAGAACATCATCGTTGGCACCAACTGAAAAATGATTGTGCTATGGCCATCGATGTAATTGGGGAAAACAAAGACAACAATCCCTAACATCGTAAACATCACGACGGCACCGAGCAGAATGAGGTATGCCCACCGGCCGCCGGCCGCCGTCAACAATTCCTCTGTGGCATGAGATTGCTGGTTGAAAACTTGGAAAACCGCTTTGCTTCGGAAACTGTTGAGCCGCAATTCCTTGCTGCCGTGGATAATGTCGCCGAACCTGTCCAGCATCTTGGCCTGCTGGCGGGCTACCTTTTGAAGTGTGTCACGATAGCTCTTATTGATGTGAGTGTAGCCGTATACCCCCAACAGGACGGCCAGCATAAAGACCAGCAATGCCGTCCAGGAAAGATAAGCTAGATAGAACAATGCAATCACCAACAAGATCGCCTGCTGAAAGCTTTCCACAAGGATGGGGAAGGTGACCGATAAGTGGTTGGTCTCATGGGACAGCAGTGAATAAAGTTTGCCGCGGCCCAAGTGATTGACAGTTTTTAATTCTGAGCGCCTCAGCTTGTCGGCGACGTCGTTACGAAGGTTCCTCAAGAGCCTCTCAATGACGCGGTTAGCCTGTAGCAACGCCATTTTGTTGCACTGGAAATAAAGTGCAAAGGCCGCCGCAAAAATAAACCATTGTATGGTCCCCGGTCGCACGCCCTGAGCAACCAGAATTGCGACCTCATTGATGACGACGATCAGCAGGGCATTGGCGAGGCCGGCAACGGCCGTAAGCAGCGCAATTTTGATAAGGTCGCCCCGGCGGGCTTGTTTTATAAATGGGACAATTGTCATGATGTCACCCTTTATCCGAGCGAGGCTGGGGCGGGGTGGTAGGGTTCATGGTGCCTATCTCTAAGTTGATGATGCGGTCACTCAGATGCCAATACCGGTCGTCGTGGGTGACGACCAGGACGGTTTTTCCCTGCTCTTTGAGATTAGGTAAAATCTCGGTGTAGAAAATTTCACGGAAATGCGCATCCTGGTCCGCCGCCCATTCGTCGAACAGATAGATTTCCCGATCTTCCAAAAGGCTGACGATCATGGCCAGCCGTTTGCGTTGACCTGTCGAGAGCTCGAGTGTTGAAAACTGACCGTTGGAAAATTCGACTTTCTCTTCCAGCTCCATCCAACGGATCAGGTCATTCACTTGGGCCGGGCTGACACTCTCCAATCCATAGAGTCTGTCAAAGAGGTGGAAGTCTGTAAAAATACAGGAAAAAAGCGCGCGATAATCATTGCGGGACATGTCCGTAATTGGGACGCCATCGACAAGGATCTGACCGCCGTCGCTTTGGTAGAGGTTTGCAATCAATTTAAGAGCCGTAGATTTTCCGCTGCCGTTTCCACCAAGCACAAAAAGACACTCGCCGCGTTGAATGTCCAACGTCCAGGGGCCGGTGGTGAAAATCGCGTTATGTCCGGCATCTCGATAGCTGAATTGAATGCCTTCCAGGGCAATAGTGTTGAAGGACAGAAAAGGGTTGGGCTTATCACCGGTCAGGGCCGCAGGGTATTCGTCCTTGCTTAGTCGTTGTTCCAGTTCGAACACATGACCTAACCCGATATTGGCCTTGGCGAACAGGGGGGCGGCAGAGGTAATCGCAGCCACAGGTCCGACCAAAAATATGGAGGCAGCGACGATCTTGTAGATAGTGTCGGTGTAACCTTGAAAAAAAATCGGCAATACGAACACCACCACACCGATGAGGGCATAAAGGAATGCATTACTGAACAACAACAGGACGGCCCACTTTCCGCCAATGCCGACGACAACCCGCTCCAGATTGTCGAGGATATGGCTAAACCGTTTGTGCAGCGCGTCGTTCTTGTCGGCGTTCAGGCGGATTTCCTGGAATCCATCCGTGTAGTGCTGCAGAGAGTCCAAGAAATTTGATTCATGGGCGTGAACCTCGACCATGGCTTGGTTCATGGTCATACGGCGTCGCCAAAAAAAGTACAAAGCAAAGGCCGTAGCCAGGGTGACCACAATGAAGGCAATTTTTGAGAGAATGGCGATGTAGATCAAACAAAAGAACAGCAGCATCAAGCTTTGTGATGCGCTGGCCAGCAGCGCAAAGGTCTGGCTTAGGTGGTTCGTTTCTTGAGCTAAAGTGGAAAAGATGTCGCCGTGGCCAATTTTTTCGAGAGTTCTTAAGTCAGCATGAAGGATCTTGTCGGCAACACGTAGGCGCAGTGCGCCCAAGCGTTTTTGTAAAAAACCATTGGCCTCTTGCAGAGAGGTGCGATTGGCAATGAGGTATATGCAGAAGGCAATGAGGTAGAGCAGCAGCGTTTGTGTTCCGACCGATTCGTCCAGCGCGCTCTGTTCAGCCGCGGTGTTGATCAGCGCAATCAAAATTGCATTGGCCATCCCAGCCAATACAGTAATAAAAATTACGCTTCGGGAGGGGAGTGTGCCCCCCAATCTGAGCAGGCTAAATATATGCATGGTTACCTATTCGGTGGAGTTTCGTTCGACAGCCCTGTCGAACATCAAATCGTCGCCAACTGTTACCATTCCGATAGGCTCCGTTTTACTTGCAGTGATGGTTTAGAGCACCCTGCATGGTCAATTTGATAGAGTTGCCAATCACCTAGCGTACTATGGCGGAAAGTGAACCAGAATTCCAGCCAGCATTGTTAGATAAAAAGTCCAAATGCAGAAATGCAATGATGCCTTGAACTGAAGCGGTCCCAGAAATCCGGACAGGTTGTTAAGGTGTATCCCGAACCTGAGAAAGGGATACGACATGACAAAACGACGGAACTTTACGGATCAATTTAAAGCGAAGATCGCACTTGAAGCCCTTCGGAGCGATAAGAGCATTCAAGAAATAGCAGCGAAGCATCAGCTACATCCAAACCAAGTCAGCATGTGGGAGCGTCTGGCTTTGGACGGTATGGCGGGTGTTTTTGCTAAGAGTCTGATTCGAAAGTTTTCATACGATATCAGCCCGTTGCCAGCAGTCTACTGACGCGTCTTATGTGAGCGACGAGCAGCCATGTTTCGGCGCTGGCGATGGTTTGTTCCCAATCTTTGGCCAGCCTACGGCAGCGACCAAGCCATGCAAACGTTCGTTCAACGACCCAGCGACGGGGGAGAAGCTCGAAGCCCTTTGCAACATCGGGTCTCTTGACGATTTGTAACGTCCATCGTCCAATTCTGTCCAGCGCACCTCTGAGTTTGGGTCCTGCATATCCGCCGTCGGCGAAGATATGTCGAAGCCACGGGAACGAATAGCGGATCGAGTTGAGCACTGCTGGAGCACCATCCCGATCTTGGATGTTGGCGCCATGGACGGCCAAGCCGACGAGAAGCCCTGTCGTGTCGGTGACGATATGGCGCTTACGTCCGTTGATCTTCTTCCCCGCATCATAGCCCCGAATACCGCCGCTTTCCGTGGTTTTGACGCTCTGGCTATCGACCACGCCCGCAGATGGACTCGCCTCTCGTCCCATGGCTTCTCGCGCCGCCATGACCAGGTAGTGGTTGATCGTTCGTAGAACGCCGTCGTCGCGCCAATCGTAAAAATACCGGCGAACCGTCGAGACCGGCGGAAAGTCGTTCGGAAGCATGCGCCACTGACAGCCCGTGGAGGCCATGTATAAAATGGCGTCAAACACATCACGCAACTCCGTCGTGCGCGGTCGGCCTCCAGGTTTTGCCGGGGGCAACAATGGCGCAATGTGGCTCCATTCTTTGTCCGTCGCGTCACTTGCATATCGGCGTCCTGTGCGTTCATACTCAGGGCGAGTGATTTCGGTCCACATCTTGTGCCTCCTCATTTGCTTCAACACAAACGAGAGAATCACAACCGACTGAAATCACTCAACTACTTTCAGATCGGGCTCTAAGGGCGACAAGCCCGCCGGGCCGACTGAGGCCGAGGTGAAAGAGTTGAAGTGGTCCCGGAAATCCGGACAGGTTGCTAAGGTGTATCCCGAACCTGAGAAAGGGATATGAGATGGCGAAACGACGGAATTTTACGGATCAATTTAAGGCGAAGATCGCCCTTGAAGCCTTGTGTGGCGACAAGAGTATTCAAGAGATCGCAGCGAAGCACCAAGTTCACCCCAATCAAGTCAGCACCTGGAAGCGTCTAGCTGTTGACGGCATGGCGGATGTTTTTGCCAAGGGTGGTAAGCCCACCGGCCCCACGGAGGCCGAGGTCAAAGAGTTACACGCCAAGATCGGGAGGTTGGCCGTGTAGAACGATTTTTTAGCTCAAGGGCTCATGCGGTGAGCCCGGCAGAGAAGAAGTTGATGGTCACCCGCGATCACCCTAACCTCAGCATTGTCCGGCAATGCGAGATGCTGAAACTGAGCCGCTCCGCCTTCTATTACACGTCCGTCGGCATTGACGAGGCGACACTGGCGGTCATGAAGACGATTGACCAAGTCTTCACCAAATACCCGTTCTTTGGCAGCCGCCAACTGCAGGCCTATTTGCGTCGGGATGGGATTGTTGTGGGGCGTCACCGTATTCGACGGCTAATGCGCCTGATGGGACTTGAAGCCATATACAAACGGCCCTGCACCAGCCAACCGCATCCAGCGCACCGGGTTTATCCCTATCTGCTGAAAGGGATGGTCATTGATCGTCCGGGTCAGGTCTGGTGCGCCGACATCACCTACATCCCGGTTCGACGCGGGTTCTTGTATCTGGTTGCGGTCACGGATTGGGCGACGCGCAAAGTTCTAGCATGGCGTCTATCGAACACCATGCACGCCAGCTTCTGCGTCGAGACTTTGGAAGAAGCCGTGGACAAATATGGCCCACCCGAAATCATGAACACGGATCAAGGCAGCCAGTTCACCGGCGCTGATTGGATCACGTCGTTGACCCAAGCCGATGTTCGGGTCTCCATGGATGGGCGGGGGCGTTATCTGGATAACATCTTCATCGAACGCCTGTGGCGATCACTGAAGCAGGAGGCAATTTATCTGACCGAACTGCAAGACGGCTTCCAGGCGCAACGGGTCATTCAGGAGTGGATCAATTTTTACAATACTGAGAGGCCTCATTCGGCCCTTGAACATCAAACCCCAGCGGAAGCATACTGGGCCGATGAAAACCAGAAACAAGCGGCACGAAACCTAAACCCGATACACCTTAAACAGGCCGCTAACCTGTCCGAATAACCGGGACCACTTCAGGTCAAGATTTGATCATGTGCCCATAAGGGCAATCGGATCGCTTGAGAAGTTAGCTTAAATTCCGGAACATAACCTAACGGTTTACCCGGCAAGCTCCATCCTCATCCCAATCTCCCCATCCCGGAAAGGAAAGTGGTTTTAAGCAATTTATACCCTCTAACCTCGCAGACCATTGCGCTTTGTCATCACCTAACTTGACGCTGAATGCAGCGGTATCTTTGTGCTGAAAGTCATGGCTTTGAATGCCAAATGCCAAGAAAGGTGGAAGAACGGAAAACCCCATATAGTAAAGTGAGTAATGTATAGGCCAAAGGAGAGCCTCTATGTTTCCGCCTCGGCTCTGCGGTCCGAAGGTGCCCTCAGGGGCACCGGTCGTGACAGAACACATGACGCGTTTCCCAGAAAAATAGCCCCGGTCATATCGCATAGAGCTGGTATAGAGACCACCACTCACAAAAACCCGATCAAACCACCCTTTGAGCATGGCTGGTTGAGCA
>Ga0316204_10006835_pt1 | contig 17172 bp, 15 predicted proteins | sample 6monrhotite_MG_2_FD_205661 | JGI IMG/M metagenome (GOLD analysis project Ga0316204, IMG submission 205661) | Microbial mat bacterial communities from mineral coupon in-situ incubated in ocean water Damariscotta River, Maine, United States -... | ecosystem: Environmental > Aquatic > Marine >... | reverse complement strand
ATTTCAATTCTTCACCAAGCGAGTTAATCCGTATCGCCAGACTTAATTGGGCTAAAGAATTAGTTGTCGCTAGGGAAGGAACGATTGCAGATATCGCTTTTACGGTGGGCTATTCAACCGTTGCGCATTTTTCTTCAAGCTTCAAAAAAGAATTTGGTTGCACCCCTTCTCATTTAAGAAAACAGCATCAATCTCGATAATTTTTGCCACTTAAACGATACCACTACAGCCTCCTTTTATAATAAATTAACTTTGAAAAGTTATTTACACCCATTACACCTCATGGTGCAGGATTCATTACGGATGAAACCTAAAAGGAGAGAACCCATGTTAAAGACAGTTATCGCTTTTGTTGTAATCATTTACCTTAGTTTCATTAATGTTAATGCGGATACCGTTGAATTTTCACATCAAGGCGATCAAAATCCTACTGATGAAGGTTGGACGGCCGACTTCCCCAGCTCACTGATTAAGGCTTCTCCGGGTGGAAGCGATCGGGGTGCCGGTAATTGTCCAGCCCCATGCGCCTATTGGAGAATTAATGATTCAAGCAGCCAAAGCGGAACGCGTGGAGCCTATTTCGTTAACTTACCAGATAACCTTTATAACCACTCAAAAGGTTGGGCATTGAGAGCTCGAGTAAAGAGAGTTCAACGAGAGATAGGCGTATCCGAACGATCTTCGTATGCCACAACGCTTTTATTGCGATCCGATGCAGGTGGACAAATGTTTGAGTTTTCTGCACAGATAGGCATCGCAAGCAGTGGCCAGCAGATTCTGCGCATCTTGGGTAGTGGCGATATAGGGATGGGTTGGACGTCTGAATACCAGTTGATTGAGATTGTTTTTGATCCAATCAGAAACGCTGTTGATTATTTGGTAAATGGCAAACTAGTGCTCAAAGATTTTGAGGGTTTTCCCCGCTCGGCAACTATTCCTAAAGTTGTTTATTGGGGTTCGGGTTCTTCTGGCGATACGGCACAAAGCTTTTGGAACAAGGTTGAGTTTGTGGTCGCCCCCGACACAGATGGTGATGGTATTACCGATAGTGATGAGCGAACAGTTTATTTAACCAATCCATATTTAGCAGACAGCGATGAGGACGGCGCAATTGATGAGATTGAGCTATCTGCTGGATCGGATCCTTTGATAGTGGATACCGATGAGGATGGCTTAACGGACGGGTTTGAAATAAAGACAGGTTTGTCGCCAACCAATCCCGATGATGCGGTACTAGATTCTGATAATGACGGATTGAATAATTTACAAGAGCAAGATGCAGGCGCCGATCCGTTTTTAGTTGATTCAGATGGTGATACTTTAAATGACTACGATGAAGTGACTAAATACAAAAGTAATCCATCATCCATCGACTCTGACGGAGATACAATTAGTGATGGGGATGAAGTTAATATTTATTTTAGTGACCCCACTAGTGAAGATTCGGATAAGGATGCTTTAAGCGATGCTCAAGAGATTGAACTTCAAACTTCTCCAATTCTTGCTGATTCAGATGAAGATGGTCTTTCAGATGGGTTAGAAGTTAATCGTTATCAAACATCACCAATAGAGTTGGACACAGATGGTGACCAGTTGACCGATGGGTTTGAGGTGAAATATGGTTTTGATCCGTTAGTTAGTGGGCAGACATCGCTCGATCCAGATTTGGATGGATTAACTAACCTTCAAGAACAGGAACACCAGTCGTCCCCCAATGATTTTGATACAGATGATGACGGATTGTCTGATGGAGATGAAGTAATTGATCATGGGAGCAATCCGATTTTAAATGATACTGATAGCGATGGTTTGCTTGACGCTTTTGAAATTAATAATCAGTTTTTAGTAACGTCAGCCGGTGAGCAACTTCTTGATAATGATTCTGACGGACTTACCAATTTACAAGAGCAGACATGGGGAACAAATCCCCATGATCAGGATAGTGATGGAGATGGTGAACTTGATGGTCAAGAAGTGAATATTATAGGAACTAATCCGACCATAAGTGACAATGCTGCTACGCCTATTGGTGTTAGCGGTAAACTGACTTTTGAAGTGAGTGATCAACCGCTATTTGTTAATTCTCCACCAGAAAGCAGAATTAATTTAATACCTGAAGAGCTGGTTGAAAAAACTATGGCTGCCAATAATTTTTTTCCGGGCGAAAATAAATATGGGCAAGTACATACTGTGGATAGCGACGTTCCTCTTTGGGCATACCAAGATGCTTGGGATCAAGCGATGGATGAATGTAGAAAGACTCGAAGTGGACCTACGCATAGTTCTTGCTCAAACTATTCTTTTACTCCGTCAGAATCACTATGTCGCGATGGAGGTTCAGTTGATATTCATGCGATTAGTGTACAGTGTTGCGTTATCGTGGGTATATTTGATTTAACGAGAGATTACCCTAATTGTAGGGCTGAGAAAACTTATACTTTAAAAGAAATTAACGATGATTATGCAGACGGACAAATTCCAGCCAGTCATGACATTCCACAAGGTTTGGGTGCGCGGCCAACGCAAACACCCCCAAATGCTAATTTTTCTTATCAAGTGGGTGCGGAAGTAACCGTTGAAGTCGATGTGGATGCAGAATTAATTGTTTCGGCTGAAAGCAATGATAGCGGAACACTTAATTTAAATTATGTGACAAATAGTGCTCTAAAAGCTGACAAAAGCAGTGTTTATCCTGGAGAAAAATTCAAGCTTTGGGTCGAGCATCGACCAGTTGAAACGGAAATAGTAATGTCTTCAGTATGGGCAGCAATTGGTTTTAATGCGAGATATGAAATTAATGTTGGCGCGAGTGCCAATGCTGATTATTGGAGTATTGATCCAAACAAAGATACGGATTTTCATAACCCCGACTTTCAAGTTCAAGGAAGCATGAATTTATTGGATGAAACCTTTGAGGAGATCGGAGAATTTGTTGGGTTTACTGCAGGTGCTTCTGATTCGGTTGAGTTTCGATTAATGCACGGTGTAGAAAGAGCACCTGAGCTTATGAGAGACGTGACATTCGAAATCACGCCATCGGATATTGACTTTAATAATCCTGATGTGAATCTCAATATCCCTACTTTAGGGACGAATATTATTCCACCTGGAACCGGGTTAGCGATATCCATACCCAACCCTTTAACATCATGCCCGTTTAAGTTTGCATTGAGTAGTGCTAAATGTTTAGGGATCCAACTATTAGGTGCAGGCTCTTTCAGCTCGTTAAGCCAAGAAATGTTGAATTTGAGATTGCAGTTGCCAGAAGTTAATACCCCTGTATCCGATGAATTCTGGGGAGGGTTTGAAAACTTAGATCTTTCCCAAGAATATCTTTACTATAAAGAGCCTAACCGAGAGCATCTTGACGCTCAAGGCCGTTTAATCAACAGCGTGCCTAACGGACGTAGACCTTTAGTGACGGATTATAGCGATATTGTAGAAGGGGTTACTACCGATAAGACATTGTTTAGTAGTGACACTGTTCGATTTCAATGGGATCTAGATGGTACATTTTCTTCTCCGGCAACGGCTGGCTTTTTTGATAAGACTGTGGGAAATGATTATATTTCTTTTACCTTCGGTTTGTTAGATATGGATGTTGAATTATGGGCTGGTATTGACCAGACTCTCACCTTTGATCCAAGACTTGTTGCCGATATCAGTTTTAATCAATCTGTTGAGATTCGGATTGTTTCAAATGATCCAATGCTGCATCAAGAACAGTCCTATTTGTTAAGTGCTGGCGGAATAGTCACTCTACCAGCACTAACAAGCACCCATAAAACAAATCCAGAAACTTGGTTGGAGGTCACGCAGCCATCATCAAATGATTTAAATATTGAAGCAAATTATAGCTTTAGAGAAAATGCCTTCATTAATGATACCGACCGTATAGTAACGATTGCACCGAGTATGACGATGATTAAGCTTGCTACGGGGGGATTACCCGGCATATTGTTGAAAGAACAATTAGGCTTTTCTGAAGTTAACGCCTCTAAAGTGGTATTGGATTATTTTCCTAAAACCCATGTTGCGTTAGGCGATACTGTAAATGAAGAAGGCAATCCAATCGATGAAAATACAGGTGAAGAAATTACGCCTCGTATACTCAACGGTAGTGCTAGCGGCAACTTGGTACAGCAACTGACCGTTATTGGACGTGATAACGATCGAGACGGTGATGGCCTTTTAGATAGTATTGAAAATTCATCTTGTACTAATTGGTTGGATCTTGATAGCGATGATGATGGAATAGGCGACGGTATTGAAGACGCCAATCGAAATGGAGTTGTTGATCTGGGTGAAACCGATCCATGTAATCTAGATACTGATAATGATGGAGAACAGGATGGCACGGAAAAGGGAGCGATTACTGGAATATCTGACCCAGATGGCACTGGCCCTCTGTTAGGGACAGATCTCAATGTATTTGTACCCGATAGTACACCGACGACCCATACAGATCCAGAAGATGCCGACGACAATAGTGTTGAGGAACCGACTCCTGTTCCCACACCTCTGCCTGTCTCGGGATCGGGGGGAGGTAGCTTTAAACTGGTTGATCTCTTAATGATTCTCTGGTTATTTTTATTTGTTAGACTCTCGTTAACACGGAATAACTCGATAGGTGATTAGCACAGCCATGACCGGTCTAATTAGGAAACTGCGATATTCTTTCTGTTGTCGATTTTGATTTACTTAGTGTGGGAAAAATGTGCTAATCTTTAGTGATGTTCCAAACAAGGATCAAACTAGAATGCAACGCCTTTATCCAGAAATAAAACCTAATCAAACCTACTTCCTTGAAACCGATGACGGCCATAAGGTTTATTATGAAGAATCTGGCTCCGTCGACGGTTTGCCAATGGTGGTATTACATGGTGGCCCCGGTGCCGGTACAAGTGCCGATCATCGGCGTTATAGTAACCCAGAAAAATATCGAGTGATTTTAATCGATCAACGGGGGTGTGGTCATTCAACACCACATTCGGGGCTAGAAAATAATACAACCCAGCATTTGATTGATGATATTGAAGCTATTCGAGAATCACTTAATATTGATAAGTGGGTCGTTATGGGTGGTTCTTGGGGGGTTACGCTCGGATTAGCTTATGCTCAAGCTCACCCTAAGCAGGTCTTAGGGCTTATTTTACGGGGCGCTTTTCTTGGCCGTCAGCAAGATATAGATTGGCTATATAAAGATGGTACACGCCGAATTTATCCAGATTATTGGCAAGAATTTACTCAGGCAATTCCAGAAGATGAAAAAGACGATATTATTTCTGCATTCCATAAAAGACTTAACGGTAAAAATGAATTAGCTAAAATGGGAGCGGCGAAAGCTTGGTCATCTTGGGAAGTTAAGGTAGCAACGCTAGAGCCTAACCGAGCATTAGAAGAGCATTTTTCTAGCCCCCATTTGGCAATGGGAATGGCAAGAATAAGTACTCACTATTTTATTAACAATTGTTTTTTTGAAGAAAATCAGTTGTTGAAAAATGCGCACCAGTTAAATGGAATTCCAGGGATTATTATCCATGGGCGTTACGATATGTTGTGTCCGGTGGAAAACGCTTGGACACTAGGATCGGTTTGGCCAGATGCTGAGATACGGATTATTCGCGATGCAGGTCATTCGGCAACCGAAGCGGGAATTATTGACGCGCTAGTTCGAGCGACTAAGTCAATGTATCAGGAGTTAAAGCGTGATTGCTCTGATTCAGCGAGTGACTAATGCCGAAGTTGTCGTTGAAAACCAAATCATAGGGCAAATTAACCAAGGAATTCTTGCGTTAATTGGTGTCGAAAAAAATGATGAGCTGTCGAATGCTGATAAATTACTGAGAAGACTTATTGGCTACCGAATCTTTTATGATCAAGATGATAAAATGAATTTAAGCCTTAATGATATCCAAGGTGGATTACTATTAGTTCCTCAATTTACACTTGCTGCTAATACCAACAAAGGAATGCGCCCAAGTTTTTCTTCTGCGGCTCCACCAGAAAAAGGTAAAGAGCTTTTTGCTTATTTTGTTCAACAGGCAGAAGAAAATCATTCGATCGTACGGACTGGAATATTTGGTGCCGATATGACGGTCAATTTATCGAATGATGGGCCGGTTACTTTCTGGCTGCAGTGTTAAAAGTAAGAGAAGTAAATGAGACTATTATTAGTAGAAGATGATCAGCAGCTTTCACAAAGTTTAGCTAAAGCGTTAGGTTGAGATGGTTTTTCGACGGATAAATGCTCATATATGCCTTTTAAATACCAGAGTATTACTGCGAATACACCTGCAAACAAACCTAAAGCACTCCAAACCCAAGATTGTGACCTACTTTTTTTCGATTCAACAAATAACCAACCCGCACAGCCTATTTGTATGGCTAGTGAAAAAATTGAATAAATGAAAGCTAAAGATTTTGTTTGAATCATAAATGATGTCAGCGCTGAGTCCTCTTGGAAATCTGGTGCAAACAACCATAAATATGCTTTTGGAAAAAGAGTGATAATAAATGCAATTACAAATAATGTAATGAATATGGCTGCCAGCGTATTAAATTTATTATTGTTGATATTCACATAACGCGATAGTTTTTTTTGTTAGAGTTTTTCTCAAAAATAATCTAAACTATTTGGGTAGCTTCACAATAATCGTTTTTCGATCATCTTGAAAGTCTAAGTGGATCGGAGCATTATCGTCCAAGCCAATTTGTCCCATCCAGCGTTTAATATTAGCAAAAGTATCTTGCTGTCCAGATAATTGAGAGACTGATATTTCAACATCTTCAATCATAAAAGTAGCAACTCGCATACTTGATTGGCTCGTGGTTGCCATTGATTCAGGGATATGGGATAAAATAGGTTGCTGGTGTTGGTCAAATTTTAATTGGTCGATAAAATAATTTTTAAAGCTAGCACTTATCTTATTAATATTCTTTACGGAATCTTTTGCCTTAAAAAACCAAGTCGTCTCAGGCTTTTTATAGATTACAGCAAGAATACTTTGTTGATCAGCTGTCATCTCTGGCTCTTGGTTTTTATGAGCTTTGGATGTTTCTTTAGTGGCTGCTCTATTCCTATCATGGTTGAATTTGTTGGCAAATGTTTTAGAGATGGTTTCTACTTCTTGTTGGCTATAGGCTTTCTTTTCTTTAGGTTGAATAACAAATAAAGTAATCCCAATAATGGATGCAATTAATAAAAATTTAACAACAGAATAATTCATGGATGTTTCTACTCATTTATAAGAAATTAAGGCCTAAATAATGAGTTGAATTATAAATGATTACCAATTGCAAATATACTTGATTGATTGTTCTTTGAGAAAATGTTCCGCATTTTCGCCTTGAAGTATTGCTAAACTACTGTAGCTACCGGCAAGGACACAGCTATTCGCGAATACCGTAACAGAACGAGGCGCATTATCAATTGGATAACCTGTTTTGGGATTTAGTAGGTGGCCGTATCGCTTGCCTTTGTAATCCAAGAAGCGTTTTGTATTTCCACTAGTCGCAACGCAGCCGTGTCCAATTTTAATGATTGAATTGCTTTTATCTGGGATTTCAACCGATTCAACACCCACCAGCCAAGCGGAATCATCTTGATTAAATTTAACTGCTGATAAGTCACCACCGAAATTGACCAAAAAACAGGAGTCATTTTGTTTACACAACGGATAGATCGCCTGAGTAATTTGATCGACTGCATACTCTTTACCAATGCCGCCAAAGTCAATTTGCATACCAGCAGGCATAATAAACTCTTGCTGGTTATATCGGATTTTATCAAATCCAATTTTTGCAAGGAGCGTAGTTATTTCTTCGATACTAGGTGGTTTGGACTTAGGAGTGAAATTCCAGATTTCTCTAAGTATGCCAGAGGTAATATCAAACTTTCCATCACTTAGTTCATATAAATTTTTTGCGTATTCTAATAACTTAAAGGTTTCTTGATCAATAACAACAACCTTGTCATTGCTATGATTCATCTTATCAACCAAATTTCCCTTGATATAGCGACTATATTTGTCTTGGATCCGAATTGTTTCTTGATAAATTATTTCAGCAATATAATCACAGAATTTTGTATCCAAATTCCTAACTAGAACTTCACAATGGCTAGCCATTGCATTAAATGCAATTTTTGAATAAGTCTTCTCCTGAGTTATCTGATAGTTTGGCATTTAGAATTAAGTCGTTAGAACCAAGTTTATAACAAGTCTACTAGACAAAAAATTAACGATAAAGCAAATGTTGAAAATAGAAGGTTTTCGAAAGTAAAATTGAAAAAAAAGCGGGGGATAAACCTCGCTATTAAACAACTTAGAAAAAATAATTAACTTGCAAAATAATCGCATCAACTTCGGGATAGAGATCTAAGCCATCTAAATTGGCTATCCCTGTTGGTTGATTTGCCTTATTGGGTGTTTGTTTATAATATTCCAACCTCACTTCTGCTCTGTCCTCAAACATTTGAAATCCATATTTAACGCCAAGCGTATAGGCAGTCATATCTCCAACTCGATAGTCTGCGCTTGCATAACTAGGCATCGTTGAAGCTTGAGAGATAAAAGGCTGATAAAACTCTGCTGCACTTTGTTGATAAAAACGAAAATGTGGTTCAATAAAACTGGTATCCCCAGTAAAAAATCGCCAATGAGTGTCAATAGTATGAGACTGAATATCCCAATCGTCAGTCAAATATCGGTAAGAAATATCAAAAATGGATTCATCCAAATGATATTTAACTAACCCAAAAACGGTATGCTGGTTTCTTGAGTCAGGACGGTTCTCATAAACAAGATCTTGGGTGATTCCATTATTGTCTACCACGCTTAAGACTTTAAACGGGTCAGTTAAATAACCACTTGTATCTGCAAATCCGTAATTAAACTGCATCAGCATTCGGCGATTAACAATTTGAGTCCAACCAATTAAAAGCTCGGCAGTTGTGATGGTATCGGAGGAATCCCCTCGGGTTGCATTAAAGGCTGTATTAAATTCATCTTGGTTGGCAAATTGACCTTCATCAATCACCATTGATGAAAATGGTACAGGGATCTTTCCATAAGGATTATATTGATCGGAAGCAAAAGATAATCCAGCTGAAATCGTTGAATTTTTTTGATTAAAGTCACGAGCAATTTCACCATTAAAGCTAATTGACTGGTAATCGAATTCTTTTGATAAATTAGTGCTAATGGTATAACGCATATCTTCCATTAGAGCGTCTGTCCACGCTAGGTTGATTTGTCCCCGCGTATCTCTGAAAGTGTCGTCAAGTGGTGTCGAATTAGCATTAGTGACAAACTGACCTTTACCCGATGGGCGAGTAAATGTTTGCGGAGTATTTTGCTCGATTGCTCCATTAGCTGACGCGCCTGTTAAACTATCTAAAATAACTTTAAAACTAAATTTGTTAGTATCGCTATAATCTTTATCGCCAACGATAATAACTTCAGCAGCACTCACTCTATCGGGTTCAACGTAGGTTAATACTGAAGCAGAAAAATCCCATTCAGAATCAGTGTCTTGAGCATGAGCCGCACCACCAATTAATGCGGTTGCAGCTAGAGCCAATTTTTCGGCAATATATTTTTTATTTGGCTTCATCAGCTTGTCTTTTTTGGATTGATTATTTAGTTGCATCCGCATCCGCCTCCTGCAAAACTTCTTCCGCCGCTGGAAGCTTCTTTACTGAAATAAATATGATCATCAATGGCTTGGTCAAGAGGTGATGAATTAATTGCCATTTCTGGTTTTGCTAACAGGTCACGATCCCAAGGCTGTACGCCCATAGTCGAGCAGCCAGATAGAATAATGGCAATGATACCAAGTAGAAATTTTCTGATAACTTGTCGTTGAAGCATATCGTTATTACCTTTTATCTAATCAATTTACTTATCTCTTGTTCATAAAGCTGGACTTTGTCTTTAAAAAATCCAGTGTGAGCGGCTACAGGGGTTCCAGACTGATCAAAAATAATGCTGCTGGGCATTCCCTTAATTTGATAATATTTAGCCAGTTTTCCAGCAGGGTCATATAAAATTTTAAAATTGGCCGGATATTCAAGCAGAAAGTTCTCTGCTAGTGAACGTTTTTTATCGAGATTTACAGCGATGACAACTAGTTTATCAGTGCCGTACTTTTGTTGAATTCTGTTCATCCAAGGAAAAGATTTTCTACAAGGTATACACCAAGACGCCCAAAAATCTAAATAAATAACTTTACCTTCATAATCTTCTAAATTAAATTTTGGGGACGTGTCTGCAGTGACGTTTGAAGCAAACAAAATTGAAAGTAGGACAAGTGTTAATTTATATATAAGGGTTTGTTTCATTCCATTACCAAATTATTGAATCTGAACAACAACATTCGTTGAATATTAATTTTGTCTAGTGTTAATTGTAGTAGGGGTTTTTTAAATGAATATCAAATTAGACAAAAAACTTGAATTCGGGGCTAAGTAGAACCAACAGTACAGCTATTTAACAGTGTGATTTAAATAAGTTCCCAAATCATTCCTCTGAAATATTGCAATTTTAATTTACCTTAACTGGGCTGCTATTTTATCCGCAACCCTAAAAGAGTTCGCATAAATAGTAAAAGTTGGTGTCACACTTCCACCATTTGGCATAAAGCTTCCATCCGTTACAAAACAATTATCAGTTCCGTGAACCCTACAGTCAGAATCTAACGCGGATGTTTTTGGGTCGTTTCCAAACCTTATGCCGCCTGCAATTAAGTTTGATGTCGGTGACGAGAAGGCATTGCCTGTAACTGTTTTAGCACCCAAGCTTCTCATCACTTCTTTGCCTTTTTCGACGATATAGCGGGCTACTTTTAAATCGTGTGGATGAAAACCCACCTTAACTTTGGCAACAGGCGATCCCCATTTATCCTTTTCATTCGACGCTAAACTAACATGGCAGTCATCGTTAGTTAACCAATCGCAAAAGACTTCAAATTTGAAGTCCTTCGATTGAGTAAAGTGAGATTTTATTTTTTGTTTTAAGGCCGTGCCCCAGAGTAAATTCCCATCTTGCCATTTTTGGTCATTCGCTTCTGCTGTTGGGGAGGGCGGATCAAAAACAAAATCAATTGTCCCGCCTTTAACTCGCTTGCCAAAAACTTGTGGATCATCAATAAAATACCAGTCTTGAAGTGCTCGATTAAAAAACGGACCGCGAGTTCTCAGTTGTTCAACTTGTTCTTGAGTAAATTGATCGAATTGAAAAATTCCGTGACCGGTTCCTCCAGCACAGCAGTGTAAATTTTTTCCTACTTGATTATGGTTATTACCTAGCCCGCTTTTATGTTTTTCTCCAGGTGAGCTTAATAATAATCTTGCAGACTCGATTGAGTAACAGGCAACTACGAATATTTTTGCCTTAACATTGATGGACTGACTCTTGGCATCAAAATAATCCGCAGAAACCACATTGCCTTTATTGTCGCTATTGAGTCGATAGACTTTTGACTCAGTTAAAATTTCACAATTGCCAGTTGCAATGGCTTGATCTAATAAAGCTGCTCTTGAACTTGCTTTTGCGCCAGAAGCGCAACCATAACTTCCACAATAGCCAGAATATTCACAGCTTTTTCGACCATTAAATGGCTGAGATAAAATACCTCTTGCCATAGGTAATGGGTTGAGCCCCATTTGGTTGCAAGTATCATCAAACCAAGACGCGATCGGATGCTCTGCAGTAGGTGGAAAAGGATAATCGTTAGTAGAACGAGGTTCTAAAAAGGGATGTTTGACGATTTTTCCAGAGACACCAACAATTTTTTCTACTTTGGTATAGTAAGGTTCTAAATCTTCATAACTGATAGGCCAGTCAACAGTATTGGCACCTTCAATTTTTCCGAAGGAAGATACAAGATGAAAATCTTCGGGCTTGAGTCTGTGAAAATAACCGCTCATAAAGTTGGAAGCACCGCCAACAATATTTCCACCCCAAAACTGTGATGTTGTATCAGATGTCCACTCATCACCATCTGGCTCTTCGAGTAGGTGGCGTTCATCGGCAATTTTTGAGCGGAAGATGTTGTGTCGATAAAGCTGTTCGTCTTTGCGAAAGTCTTTTTCTTTATACCACTTGCCTTTTTCTAAAACTAAAACCTTATGACCTGCTTTTGCTAATTCAAACGCGACAGGTCCAGCTCCTGCGCCGCTACCAACAATACAACAATCACATTCTAATGTTTTATTCATTGAAAGACTCGGTAGTTTGTTTGACCGTTTGGTCTTGGAAATCCTGGTTGGTGCTGTAGCCATTTCCAACCTATTTGATCTGGATTTCCGCCATAAATAGGATCAAGTAATAGCGCTTCCAATAGATAATAAATTAACAAGGATAACCAATTTTCTCCAGTGCTTGATTGGCTGATCTTTTGCAATACTTCATTTTTCTGGTCGGAGTTTAGCTTTATAAATTGACTGCCTTTGGTTTGTTCCGACAAGGAATCTAACCAGCCCACACCTTTTTGAATAAAATCACCATCGCCATCGGCTTGATTATCTAAATCGGTGAGTGCCCACTCTAGATATTCTAGTCCATTGATGTCATCTGCCGAAGGGCCGTCACCATCATCGGGAAAAAGTAGTATCTGAACCGCCTTAATGGACGCTTTTTGATGTGAATCAAATGAAAAACGATCTGTTAAACCTGTTTTTATTGTCGGCTGATCGGGTTCTGCTGTTGTGGATGTTTTGATGTCAGGTTTACAAGCGGAGATCCCGGCAACCAATATAGCTGCGCCAGATTGACGCAAAAACGCTCGCCGATTTAAACCGCTAGTAAGAGCTCCAACAAGTTGAGTTTTTGTTGAGCCTTTTTTTGCTAATGAGCTGTTAGAGCGAATTGTATTTGAAGCTTTTAGCACCCAGAATTTTCCTTATTACAATCTTTTTTTGCGATCAGTTTTTCGGTTTGCTGACTATAGTTGATCATATTCCAATTACTTAGATGTTCAGAAAGTAAATTGGGTACGCCGTCACGATGAATGATTTTTCCATTAATATCAATAATAAATTCGGTAGGAGTACCCCATACATCATATAGATCTGTGATTTTTTTGCCAAAATCAAACGCTAGTGGGTATTTGAGCTCACGCTCTTTTTGATATTTTAGGGCTTTAGCAAAAGTATCTTTGACACTTGTATTGACTGCGATGATTTCAATTTGCTCATCAAAAACACTGCTAGTGTGTTGGAGTTTAGGAATCTTCTTTATGCAGTAGGTACACCAGGTCGTCCAAAACACCAAATAAACTGATTTTTTTCCTTTGTAATCACTTAAGGTGAATTCGCTTCCATCAAAGCGAGTGATTGTAAAGTCTGGGGCGAAATCATCCTCTTCTGCGTTAGCGGCTTTGGCTGAAGAAAATATACCAAGACTTAAAGCTAAGCTAACAATGGTCAGTAGTATTTTTTTTCTCATTTATTTAGTTTCTCGCTCGTCATTTTGTGTAAAACAAAATCATCTTACTTGTCTAAGAGTGACATAAGATTGGCTATAAAGTTACACTCGTTAAATCGATTGTTACATTTTGCTACTCAATCAATGGGCTTCGCAGTTATTTATTTTGGCTTCGATTTTTAGCAATATGCTTGATTTGTTATTAAAGCGCAAGTTGCTATAGCCTGAATCCTTAATGCTAGTGTAAACTGAATGCAATTTTTTAGCTGTGCGGAATAAATAAATTTGGGCGCTATTTCCACTAATGTTGCACTAGATAAACTCAATACTTTTAATGTAAAGGCAAATGCTGCAGCGTTTATACAAATTGATAACAAAGATGAGTTGCAATCTAATTATGCAGAGATAGCCTCTTTTCAACAACGCTTTGTTCTTGGCGGTGGAAGCAATTTGTTATTTGTCGGAGATTATCAAGGCTTGGTGATCTATCCTCAAATGAAAGGAATCAAGATTTTCTTTGAAGATCAAAATCAGGTTGGTTTGAGAGTTGCAGCATCTGAGCCCTGGCATGATTTTGTGTGTTATTGTCTTGAGCAAGGATATTTTGGGCTTGAGAATTTAGCCTTAATTCCCGGAACGGTTGGAGCGTCACCAGTACAAAATATAGGAGCTTACGGGGTAGAAGTTGAGTCCTTTATTCGGCAGGTTGAATGTTTTGACCTGAATAAAGGTGAGTTTGCGGTTCTTTCTCATCAAGATTGTCAGTTTGCCTATCGAGATAGTTTTATTAAACAAGCAGGGCAAGGGCATTACTTAGTAACTAGTGTGGATTTTGTATTATCAAAAGTGCCTAAGTTAGAGCTTTCTTATAAACCTTTGGCTGAGTACTTTGAGAAGGAAACATTGGTTTCACCCAAGCAGGTTTTCGATCGCGTTTGTCAAATTCGAGGAGAAAAGCTTCCTGATCCAAATATACTCCCTAATGCAGGTAGCTTTTTTAAAAATCCGGTTATCAATCAAAAGCAATATCATCAACTGAAAACTGACTTCCCCGATTTGGTTGCTTATCCCGTTGGCGAACAGGCTATACAAGATTATAAGTTGGCAGCCGGTTGGTTGATAGAGCGCGCAGGTTTTAAAGGAAAGACTTTTGGTAAGGTTGGGGTACATAAAAATCAGGCATTGGTATTAGTTAATTATACAGACGATTCGGGCGCTAATATTTTATTAATGGCCAATCAAATTATTGATAAAATAAAACAAGTGTTTGCAGTGGATTTAGAGCCAGAAGTTAGAATTCTTGGGAGTTCCTATATGAATTGCGAAAAGCCATTGGGAGAGATAGATGAAAAGGGATAGCATGAAGCGGCTGCAGCAGCTTGTTGTTTTACTTGCTGATGGTCGTTTTCATTCCGGGGAAGCTCTTGCTAATCAGCTTGATGTTTCTCGTACCGCTATTTGGAAGCTTATTAATAAACTACAAAGTTGGCAGATTGAAATCTATGCTGTACGTGGCAAAGGTTACAAGGTACCAGGCGGATTATCATTGATAGATCAAAATTATCTGATTAAGGAGTTGCAAGGTAAACTGCAACTTTTCTCGGTTATTGAGGTGAAACCGACGATAGATTCCACTTCAAGTTATTTAACTCGTACTTGGAAAAAAGAACCAGGTATTTCACGAATTTGTATTGCAGAACATCAGACCGAAGGTCGAGGTCGTAATGGACGGAAATGGATATCACCTTTTGGAGCCAACCTATACTTTTCATTAGGGCTAAATTTTCCGATGGGTTTAAGTGCGCTAGGAGGCTTGAGCCTTGCCGTTGGTATAGGTTTGACACGATTATTAGATCGATTGAGTAAAGAAAAGGTAAGCTTAAAATGGCCGAATGACATATTACTTAATCAACGGAAGTTAGCGGGTATATTAGTAGAGGCTAGCGGAGATAGAAATGACCATAGTTTTTTGAATATTGGGATCGGCCTTAACTGGGATATGGTTGAGCAAGGTAGCAAAATTGACCAGCCATGGGTGAATTTACGTTCGAGTCTAAATCAGATGGTGTCTCGAAATGAATTACTCGTACAAATCCTGAAGGAGCTTGATACTGTATTGGTAAAATATATCGAAGATGGGTTTGATTCTTTTCGTCATGATTGGACGTCATACAGTGCTTATTATGGTAAACCAATCGTGATCCGTTCTCGCAACGGAGAAATTGCTGGAATAGAAATTGGTATTGATAAAAGTGGTGCAATAATCATTAAAACCGCAGATGGAGAGAAGGTGTTTTTTTCCGGAGAAGTGAGTTTAAGAGCGAATAAAGGTTTATAGATGCATCTTTTAATTGATTGGGGCAATACTCAACTTAAATATTTACTGGTGAAAAAACTTTCTGATTTGAGAGAGGGTACAGATGTTCAGGTTGCTGATTCTATTACTTCATGTCTTGCTATTTGTGAAACAAAAATAAATGGTCAAAATATTAAGAATGTTCTGATAGCTTCTGTTAGAAGTGACCAAGATAACCAGCAATTAAAACGACAGTTGAACGAATTAGGTTGGAACTATTATTTTGCGACTAGTTCTACAAAGGCATGTGGCGTTCAGTGTGCTTATCAAAATCCAGCGAGGCTGGGTGTTGATCGATGGCTAACGATTATTTCGGCTAATGAAAATAATAGGAACACTGGCATTATTGATATTGGAACAGCGATTAAGCTCGATATCGTGGATGGTGAAGGAAGGCATCTTGGGGGGCATATTCTACCGGGAAAAAAAATGATGCAGACGAGTCTATTAAATACCGCTAGAGTTAGAGCAACGCAAGAGGTTGTTGTTACGGAAGAATTTTCATTGGGGAAGTCTACCGAAGAATGTGTAGAATTCGGAATAGAGCAGTTAATTAGTGGCTATCTTGTTAACAGTATCAAACAAGCAACGAAACAATATCAAATTGACCTATGGCTATTGACTGGTGGTGGTAGTGAATATTGGCATAAGCAGATTAAAAATCAATTAGATAATTTCACGAGCGGTTTGTTGTTACTAAAGCCTTTATTAGTATTTGATGGTTTGGTAAAACTATATTCGGAAAATGAGGTTCGAAGACATAAATGAGCCTAATAAGGGTTAATTTTTGGTGATGATTCTGAAGAAATGAAGAGAATTGCTTTTTTTTGAAAAAAATCGTTGATCATTTGGATATAACTCATTAGAATTCGCGTCCCTGCTTGAGAGCTGCTTTTTATATTCGTTTTCAAACAGAGATTAACTCTTATATTTAGTGATGATTTAAGAGTTAATATGCCGGTTTAGCTCACTTGGTAGAGCAACTGACTTGTAATCAGTAGGTACCCAGTTCGATTCCGGGAACCGGCACCATATTTAAATGGGGTGTTCAGCAATGACTACCTCATTATTTTAAAAAAGATCATTGTTTGCGGCTTGTGTTTCCTATGGGCTATTGAGGCGCAGCATGTAGTAGTTTGGTGGGGTTCCCGAGTGGTCAAAGGGATCAGACTGTAAATCTGACGGTTCGCCTTCGAAGGTTCAAATCCTTCCCCCACCACCAGTATTTTGAAAAGAGATGTGTGATATTTTTTCGCATTATGGTCTTTAAAGTAAGTGATTTGTTTGTCGTGATGAAGCATGACTTGCGAATAGCGAGTTGAAAAGGCGGGTATGGTACAATGGTAGAACCTCAGCCTTCCAAGCTGATGATGCGGGTTCGATTCCCGC
>Ga0316204_10006834_pt1 | contig 17178 bp, 12 predicted proteins | sample 6monrhotite_MG_2_FD_205661 | JGI IMG/M metagenome (GOLD analysis project Ga0316204, IMG submission 205661) | Microbial mat bacterial communities from mineral coupon in-situ incubated in ocean water Damariscotta River, Maine, United States -... | ecosystem: Environmental > Aquatic > Marine >... | reverse complement strand
TGAATTCCGACCTACAAGGGTATCGTGTGAATGATAGTAAGAAAAAATGGGGTGGCTGATGGGGTTTGAACCCACGACCACCGGAATCACAATCCGGGGCTCTACCAACTGAGCTACAGCCACCATAGAGACTTTTATTATACTCAAACTATAGGTGCGAAACACCTTAATTTGAATGGCGCGCCCGGCAGGATTCGAACCTGCTACCCTCGGCTTAGAAGGCCGATGCTCTATCCAGATGAGCTACGGGCGCATGGTTTGGCAAACATACTGCCAGAGCGTAAAAAAATGGTCGGGGTAGAGAGATTTGAACTCCCGACATCCTGCACCCAAAGCAGGCGCGCTACCAGACTGCGCTATACCCCGACACTTGCTGAAATCAGTCATTAAAATCAATGACTTAGACCTTATTCAAAGAAAACTCAGAACAATGGCCTCCCAACAGGCTGTGCATTATACCTAAAACCTGCCAATTCTCAACAAACTTTTAACACTTAAACTAAATCATTTTAGGAATTGCCATAATGAGCCAAACTCCAGTGTTTATCAGTCTTAAGGAGTGGTTATTCATTCGCTCGAAGCGGCCCTATTAGAACCGTTTATCGAGACAGATTATTGATTAGTTAAGATACTTAGAAATGAGCACAGGCTGGATAGATTTCAGCGACTCTATCAACAGAAGCCTTCATGATTTCTTGAATATGCTCGGCTACATCCACATCTGGAATAAAAGCCAAATCCGATGCCTTGCCAGCACTAATGACATGATATAAAACCAATGATGTTAAAAATGCCCCTGTCGCTGAAGCGTGGTTACCATCCACATGATATAGGTTGCTCGTAACCGTCTGCATAACATCTTCCCAAACAAAACCTACAGGAGCAACACAGGCACCGGTATTCATTGCAACTGAGCTATGCAGTTGAAATAGATAGTCTGATTCCCAGGTATTCCCTCTAGTAGGGTGTTCTGGATAGAGAATGGGGATAATTCCAAGTGAGTTTGCAGAATTAATAAAGTATTCTGCACCCGCAGTGGAATAATCAATAGTGCCAGACGACGAATATTTAAGTGCCTGTAGTATCAAATGCGACCAACGTTTACTGGCAAGTAGGTCCGTATTAGCCGTATCGTTGGCTCTATCGATTAGATACATACCACCTGGCGCCTGTCTGAACTCAGCACTTTTAGCGGGCTGTCCCACAGCGAATATTTTATAGAGAATGTTTGGCAATGGGCTGGTATGGCTATTACCCATCATTAGTACATCATAAAATTCTGTAACTGGAATTGTTCCTGTACCGGATGATACTGGCGGCGGTACATTTGACTCTGGAATTTGAGGATTTTCGGCAGTATTCCCGCCACCACAGGAATTGAGGAAACCTAGGGAAACAATAATCAAAATAATGAGTCTGATAAACACCTACCTGCTAGCTATGCGGATATGCACTATTTGCGACTACGTTTTAGTACAGTTCAAAATTACTGTTATAATCCTAGCAGAAAATAACTTGATTTTATTATCTCCAAAAATAATTGTTACAAATTGACCTAGCGCATTGAAATTAATTATTTAAAAAGGGATATTACCGACACGATTTAATATAGGCGTTTGAGTATTTATATGACTGAAATTATTGATGGCAAACAAATTGCCGCAGAATTCAAAGAAACCATTGCTGAGGCGGTATCTGAACTAACAATAAATCAGATACAACCTGGATTGGCTGTAGTCCTAGTTGGTGATGATCCAGCAAGTGACGTTTATGTAAGAAACAAAGGCATTGCAACTAAAAAAGTGGGCATGCAGTCATTTGAATATCGACTTTCCGAGGATACCTCGGAACAGGCCTTAGTAGACTTGATCCGTGACCTGAATGAAGATGATGCAGTTGATGGCATTCTAGTTCAATCACCGGTACCAGACCACATCAACTACGAAACCATTGTTGAGACAATTGATCCGGCGAAGGATGTTGACGGCTTTCATCCGGTCAGTGCGGGCAACCTGCTGATTGGAATGGATGGTTTTGTTGCCTGTACTCCTTTGGGTTGTTCAATTTTATTAAAAAGAACGCTTGGAAATCTTAGCGGTAAAAATGCCATGGTGATTGGCCGTTCAACCATTGTTGGCAAACCGATGGCTATGTTGTTACTTCAACAGCACTGCACCGTTACCATTGCGCATTCAAGGACCCAAGATCTCGCACAACAATGTGCTAGAGCAGATATTGTCGTCGCTGCCGTAGGTCGTGCTGAAATGGTTAAAGGCGATTGGATAAAGCCTGGAGCTACAGTGATTGATGTTGGCATAAATCGCATTGGAACAACAGAGTCGGGCAAAGCTAAGTTAGTCGGCGATGTAGCCTTTGAAGAGGCCAAAAATGTCGCCGGTGCAATTACTCCTGTTCCTGGAGGAGTTGGGCCAATGACTATTGCTTGTTTGTTGTTTAATACTCTGAAAGCAGCCTGTGCACGTCGAGGTATGGCTGTCCCTGATTTATTCTCAGATTATTTATAAGAATGTAATGTAGGTCGGCCTTCATTTTCTCTTGTAGGTCGGTCTTTAGGCCGACAGAAGTTATATTGTGAGATAAATGTATGTTCGGTGTCGGCCTAAAGACCGACCTACATTGACTACTCTCGGCGCCAGATTGTTCCTGTTGGTGTATCTTCAAGTGATATTCCATCGGTTGTCAGTTGATCACGAATTTCATCACTACGAGCCCAGTCTTTATTACTTCTGGCAACAGCACGCTCTTGAATCAACGCATCAATAGCCTCGTCATCAAGTCCTGAATTGGCCTGTGGATCGCTTGCTTTCAACCAAGCTTCAGCATTCTGTTGCAAAATACCCAGTGGTTCAGCCAGTATTACGAGCTCAGATGCAATCTCATTCGCCCTATCCATATCATCAGCTTTCAGACGATTAATTTCCTTTACCATTTCAAATAGTACAGAAATGGCTTCCGGTGTATTAAAATCATCATCCATGGCTTTCATAAAACGCTGGCGATATTCTGAGTCAGGCGCAACCGATTTTGATGTGTCCATACCTCTAAGCGAAGTGTACATTCGACTCAAAGCCGCTTTACCCGCATCAAGATTATCGGTACTGTAATTCAGCTGACTTCGGTAATGTGCATTAATTAAAAAGTATCGAACCGCCTCAGCATCATACTGTTCTAAGACATCTCTAATCGTGAAGAAGTTATTTAGCGACTTCGACATCTTCTCTTTATTAACTTGCACCATGCCGGTGTGAATCCACAAATTAGCATAGGTTTTATCAGTGGCTGCTTCACTCTGAGCTATTTCATTTTCATGGTGCGGAAACTGTAAATCAGAACCACCGCCATGAATATCGAAAGTTTCACCTAATGCCGACATCGACATAGCAGAACATTCAATATGCCAGCCTGGTCTTCCGTCACCCCACGGAGAAGCCCAATAAGGCTCTCCAGGTTTAACAGATTTCCATAATGCAAAATCAAGTGGATCCTGTTTCTGCTCATCAACATTAACTCGAGCGCCAGAACGTAACTGCTCTAGATCCTGTCCAGAAAGGCAGCAATATTTTCCAAACTGTCCTACGTTGTAATATACATCACCATCACCAACCACATAGGCCGAACCCTTTGCGACGAGTTTCTCGATAATGTCTATGATTTCATCAATGTGTTCAGTAGCTCGAGGTTCTTGATCTGGAGGCAGCATGCCTAGGGATGCGAAATCATGATGCATCTCATCAATAAAACGCTGAGTTAATTGCTCAAAAGGCTCGCCATTTTCATTGGATCGATTAATGATTTTGTCATCAATATCAGTGATATTTCTGACAAAAGTAAGATCGTAGCCACTAAAACGAAGATAGCGACTGATGACATCAAAGGCCACGAAGGTTCGACCATGGCCAATATGGCAAAAGTCATAGGTAGTGACTCCACAGACGTACATGCCAACCTTATTTTCTTGAATTGGCTTAAAAGGAACTTTTGCTTTTTCTAGACTGTTATAAATACTTAACATAATGATTTACTAATTGTTTTAACGTTACCTTTGAGCATTTGCTCAAACTGCTCTATCATAGCCAACCTAATTGGTTATGACACAAAGACTGTATTGTAACGGTTATGTATCTTATGGAGTAGTTCAATGAGACTAAAATCGATATTAATTGCATTGTTTTTTATGCTTAGCATCGTTCATTCATCACTAAAAGCTGAAAGACCTCAAATTGAGATTGTCACGAGCCTTGGTTCTATCACTGTAGAGCTGGCTCCTTATCGAGCACCAGCAACGGTTGATAATTTCCTAAAGTATGTCAAAAGGAAGTATTACGACCAAACGGTCATACATAGAGTAGAGCAAGATTTTGTAATTCAAGGTGGTGGCTTTGATACAAAATACAATCTAAAAGAGACCAATAGAGGCATTAGAAACGAAAGCAATAACGGCTTAAATAATATACGCGGTAGCATCGCTATGGCACGAACAGACGACCTTCATTCTGCTAATAGCCAATTTTATATTAATGTTTCTGATAATAAATCACTTGATGCTCGTTATGGTCGTTTAGCTTACACCGTATTTGGTAAGGTGCTTAGCGGCATGGATGTGGTAGATACCATTTCGCGCGTAAAAGTAGGCTCTATTTCACATGTAGGTGATACCGTGCCTGTGAATCAAATCGTTATTAAATCAATTCGACTTATTGAAATAAAAGCCGAAATAAAAGCCGAACAAAAAACCGAACCCAAACCTAAAGAAAAGAAAAAAGAGGTAAAATCATGATCTTGGTAAAAACTAATATGGGCGAGTTCAAAATTGAACTGGATGCAGAAAAAGCCCCAATCACAGTAGAAAACTTCTTACAATATGTAAACGACGGTCACTTCAATGGCACTATTTTTCATCGTGTCATTAAAGGCTTTATGATTCAAGGCGGTGGCTTTGAGCCAGGCATGTCTCAAAAATCAACACGCGATAATATTAAAAACGAAGCAAATAATGGTTTAGCCAATGACAAGTACACCCTAGCAATGGCACGAACCAATGAACCTCATTCTGCGTCATGTCAGTTCTTTATCAACTCAAAGGACAATAGTTTCCTAAACTTCACCTCTGAAACACCTCAGGGCTGGGGCTACTGTGTATTTGGTAAGATAGCTGAAGGTCATGATGTGGTAGACGCCATAGAAGCTGTAGCAACCGGCTCAAGTGGATTCCATCAGGATGTACCTGTTGATGACGTTATCATTGAATCGGCAGAAGTTGTCGACTAGGTGCGCACTGTTTTCATATCTGATCTCCATCTTGGGGATCACAGTCCCGAAATTGAGCAACTGTTTCATCATTTTATGGAACAGCTGCTTAAACCGACCGACACGCTATATATACTAGGTGATTTCTTTGAAGCTTGGATAGGTGATGACGCCCAAACAGATTTATCTGTGCGGGTGATAGAGGCACTAAGTAAGCATACATCAAATGGTGGTACAGGTTACTTTATGCACGGGAACCGAGATTTCTTGATTGGTTCTGAGTTCTGTTCACAAACAGGCTTTCAACTTATTGAAGAGCCCTATGCGATAACACTAGGCACGCAGCAATGCACCCTACTCCATGGAGACAGTCTCTGCACTGACGATGTGGAATATCAAAAGTTTAAAACCATGGTTCGTGATACTCAATGGCAAGCTGAATTTTTATCTAAGCCAATTGAAGAGCGCCTTGCGGTTGCACGAAACTTGCGAGAAAAATCACAACAAAGCACCCAAATGAAAGCAGATGAAATAACCGATGTTTGCCCACAAGCAGTACTTCAATTATTTCAAGACAGCAAGGCTGATATTATTATCCATGGCCATACCCATCGAGAGAATCGTCACCAGGTATCAACGAAACAAGGGTTGAAAGAACGAATTGTACTTGGTGATTGGGGTAAAACTGCCTCAGTGTTAATCTTCGACCAAGACCGACTGACTCTCAACAACTACTCACTATAAAATCATCCTGCAGCACAACAACTGGCTAAGATCTCAGTAGATTAAGCTTTCCATTTAATGCCGCAACCCATGCTTGGTATCTGCTCGGAAGATATATCTCTACCAGTCACTAACGCTTCTAGTGCTGGACGAAGGTCTTCACCTGTCAATGGCACATCATTTCTTGGTGTTGAGCCATCAAGACGCCCTCGATACACACAGGCGAGATGTTCATCGAATAGATAGATATCTGGTGTGCATGCGGCCATATAATCTTTGGCAACCTGCTGAGACTCATCATACAGATATGCATCAAAGGGGTTATCCCATTCAGCCATCAACTCAGTCATTTTATCAGGCGCATCCTCAGGATAATTATCAATATCATTTGAACTAATCGCAATGGTATTTATGCCCTTTGCACGATAACTGTTCGCGATATCAATGAGTTGCTCTTTTATATGGATCACATAGGGACAATGGTTGCACATAAAGATTATTAATGTGCCCTTCTGTCCCTTCAACTGTTCTAGTGTTGTTTGATCCCCTGATATTGTATCTGGTAAATCAAACTCAGGCGCAAGACTATTAAGTGGTAGCATATTTGATGGAATTGCCATGTGAAGTAACCTCTCATAAAACATACAAAAAATTTACAAGGAGCCAGCTAAAAGTGAATTTATCCGACTGGTTCAATCTAGTGACCTAGTTTCAACTGCTATAGACAGTTTAAAATTACTTTAAACCTAATTCAATGTGGAACGTGGTGCCAATATCAACATTGGAAGTAACAGCCATATGTCCCTTATGATGCTGGGTCACTATAAAGTACGGAAACGATAATCGCTTACTCGCTTCATAATGCTTGCTGCCATCGAGTGCCTGGTCACTGAAGAATGGTTCAAACAATACCTGTTGTTCATCCAAGTCAATTCCTTGGCCATTATGCTGCACTTTAACCCATAATGAATCGTAGCTGGTCAACACATGAATAGTTATCTTGGGCGTATGATTATCACGCTCAACATGGCCCAAAGCAAAATGGCAGTATCTAAATAGGCTTACGAAGACTTGCTGTATTTCAGCCTCAAAGCATGGGATTTTAGGTAAACCCGCCTCATAATGTCGTTCAATTTCAACATCTGAAAAATTTATATCTTCATCGGATGTAAAGATTGCGCTACTGAGTTCTAGTGAATGGTCAATAATTTCAATTATGTCATGAGGCTGAAAAGCATCCTGAGTATTATTAGATGAGTCCAGCAAATGTTGCACAATGACGTTAGCATTTTGACTATGCTTTACCATATTGTTAATAGAAGATGTAATTCGGTTATAGTCTTCTTCTTTCAAATCAGAGAGCTGTTCTGGACAGGATGAAGTAATGTTTTCAAGCTCAGTACTAATGCGTTTGATTGAAGGATTTATGTCAAAGGCCATAATAGATGACAGCTCACCCATGGCGGACATTTTATCCTTCTGAATCAGTTTGTTCTCAGATTGAACTTGCTGGGTTACATCATCGATTAAAATTACCACACCGCTTATATTGTCATTAGCCAAGGGGTAAATAGTGATCTCAAAATGCAACTGGCCTCTTTGGCTACTGCGTACATGAACAATTTTGTTCTCGTTGATCGACTCCAATACCCGTTCTTTAGGTAAAGGTAATTGCGGATAGGTTTCCCATAAGTCATTGCCAATCGCGAGCTCTGAACCAATTCTGGTGATGCTCTTAGCAGCCTTATTCCATTGAGTTATTCTGCAATCATTATTTAGACCAACCAGCATCACAGGCATGGAGTCCAAAATATTCTTAATATAGGTTTCTGAAATATGTAACTGTTTAGTCGTCTCAAGGTGTTTGGCAATTTCACCTTCGAGTAATGAATTAGATTCCGTTAATTTATGATTCGATTCATCGAGGGTTGCCGTGCGCTCTTTCACCCGCTCCTCAAGCATGTCATTCATACTTGTAAGCAATTTATTATTCTTATTTATCTGACGGCGGCTGAAGAATAGAACCACAGCAGCAATTGAAAGTAAGATAATTAAAATACCACTGGACCAATTGGCTACATATTGCCAATGTGTTTTTCCTTGTTCATCTTTGAAATAGTCCATTAATCCAGCATATATTGGGCTAGATGACAGAGCTAATACCAAAGCAATAAGGCCGTAGATAGCGGCTATGAAAAATTTACGCATATTATGAATTGTAATTATAATTTATATCTAATCGTGAATATGCCTATTTAACCATAAAATACCAAGCAAGAGATATGGTTGGGTGACGATTAAATCCTAATATTCATGCAAATATTCTAATCAAGACCCGATATCAGGATTAAATATCTTAAAACAATGACCCGGTTGTGGTTTGACTCATGCTTTGTGGCCTGCTAGCCTGACTGAATAAAATTTTCAGGGAGATTAACCTTTGTTTAAATTTCTAAGTCTAGCAGTACTTATTTGCATGTCAGTTTCATCCTTAGCTGCGGATAAAAAAGCTCTGGTTGGCGGACGCCTTATTGATGGTTTTGGCCACAAGCCTATTGCCAATAGTGTGATACTTATTGATAACGATACGATTGTGGAAGTTGGCACAACAAGTACTTTGCCAATACCCGAAGGCTACCAGGTAATTTCCACTGAAGGCATGGATGTCCTTCCAGGACTTTGGGAAAGTCATGCTCATCTTAAAATCAATGGTCATGCTGACTATGTACATTGGGACAAAGCCTATGAGAAACGCTGGGAAGATGAAATTATGCCCGCCAGTGCAGTACAACTTCTACTGGCAGGGGTTACCTCAGCACGTGATTTAGGAGCTCCTGCTGAGATGTCAGTCAATATAAAGAATCGAATCGCTAGTGGTGAAATTCCTGGTCCTCGGTTATTTGTTTCTGGGCCATTTTTACAACATAGACCTTATGCAAGAGAAGAAGTCGATCGTTGGGGTATTTACGGGGTTAAAGATGCCAAAAAGAAGGTCAATAAACTGGCCGATATCGGCGTCGACATCATCAAACTTATCGATCAAGATAAGATGACGCTTGCTGAGTCAAAAGCAATTGTAGAGCAGGCTCATAAGCGGGGCCTTAAAGTGGTCGCACATTCACATCGACCTGATGAAATTCGTCGTGGCCTAGAGATTGGCGTAGATAACTTCGAGCATACCGGATTGACTACCGCACCCGAATATCCAGCTGACGTTATAGAAAAACTCAAGGAACGGACTGCCACCGGCCGAGTTGCAGGCGGACCATTGTTCTGGACTCCTACAGTCGAAGGACTGTTTCGCTATATGGATACTGTAGATAACCCAGAACATTTGGATAATACCTGCTGGCACCGCGGACTAAAGGCAGACACCATCGCAGATATCAAACAATCTATCGAAAACCCTGGTCAGTTAGCCTATATGCAGTTAACACCACTGAGACAACCCACACTGAAACGGAAAATTAGTCAGCTTAGAGAAACTGGAGTAGTTTTTTTGGTCGGCACCGACAGTGGCATTCCAATGAAGTTTCATTGTCAAAGCACTTGGAATGAAATGGATATTTGGGTCAGAGAAATGAATATCCCAGCCATGGACGCGATACGTGCAGCAACCTATTGGCCTGCTGTAATGATGGGCGTAGACAGTAAAGTGGGAACTGTTAGTAAAGGAAAATTAGCTGATATTATCGCCGTAAGAGGTAATGTGTTGAAGCATATAAACATACTGAGTCGAGTAGATATGGTGATGAAAGGCGGGATCGTCTACAAACATAATGGCCAAGCCATAGAAGAGAAACTATAATAGCGAATAGTTCAGCAACATTAGTACTACCTCTTTTGAATTACTGAGGGTGATATGGGCAAAGAAATTGATGAACGTGAATACAGTGCAGATGATTATAAGCAGTTTAATCGTCGCATTCATGATCAGGTAGATATTCTCAAAGAAGTCATTCAAAGACCTGATTTTGGCCAGGGTGAACGATGTATCGGTGCCGAACTGGAAGTATATCTTATTGATGAGAAATCAGATGTTAGCCCAATTAATGTTGAACTCATCGATGCCATGGGTGATCCGCAATTTACCACGGAACTCAACAAGTATAACCTAGAAGCAAACTTCTCTCCGGTTAAAGCAGCAGGTAAACCATTTAATGCTTTGACGCTAGAAATGCTTAGTAAGTTTCATATCTTAAGTAATGCTGCTGAAAAATTTAATACTCGTCCTCTAGCTATTGGCATTCTACCCACCTTACATCATCATCATCTTACCAGTGAATATATGACTGATATGGGACGTTATCGATTATTAAATCGAGAATTGCTCAGGTTAAGAGGCGAGCCCTTCCATATTCAAATCGAAGGCGATTCGGAAAGTGTTGACTTCACCACTCCCGAAATCTGTGTCGAAGGCGCAAATACCTCTCTGCAAGTTCATCTCATGACCTCAGTTGAGGATTTTGCCAAAACCTATAATGCAGCTCAATTAACCTTACCCATGGCTGTAGGAGTGGCTGCAAACTCAAGTGTATTGTTTGGTAACTGTCTATGGGATGAAACGCGCGTCGTCTTGTTCAAGCAATCGATTGATAATCGAATACGAAAATCGACTGATTGGCGTCAACCATCACGAGTAACCTTCGGTCATGGTTGGATGCGTGAAAGTGCTTGGGAACTTTTTTCAGAATCAGTCAACCTTTTTGAGCCCATATTTCCAGAGCTTTTTGAGGAAGACAGCTCAAAACAAACACCCGATCTGGCAGAATTAAATCTACATATGGGCTCTATATGGCATTGGAATAGAGTGGTCTATGATAACAATGGCAGTGGCCACCTTAGAATTGAGTTCAGAGCCTTGCCAGCTGGTCCTACTGCCTTAGATATGGCCGCCAATGCAGCATTCTCAATTGGTATGGCTTTAGGGCTCGCTAATCGGGTTGATGAGTACATAGCTCGTATCCCTTTTCGGTTTGCTGAATATAACTTTTACCAAGCGGCAAAACATGGACTTGATGCAACCATTCTATGGCCACAAAAGTATCAGAATAAACCAGTAGAAGTACCACTAAAAAATGTCATTCATGAGATGCTGCAAATTGCAGATGATGGCTTGGCAATACTCAATGTTGATCGTATAGAAAGAGATAAATATCTCAATATTATCAAAGGACGACTAAGTCATAACATAAACGGCGCACGTTGGACCAAACAGACACTATTACATCTGCGAAACTCAATGGACAACGACAAGGCCTGTGCTGAAATGTTAAACCGATACTTCATTAACCAAATGAATGGAGCTCCGGTGAGTGAATGGGAAAAGTGCTGGAAATAAAAAAACAGCAAGTCTCAGCAGTATTCCCCAAAAACTTATACTTAATGTAACTTACTTCTTACCAATATTTTCATCCAGAAATTTTAGTATCGCTTTGTATAGCTCCACTCTGTTATCTGTCTGAGTAAAACCATGGCCCTCTTCATCCTTATAGAGTTTGATATAATCTTTACCCGCTTTATTTAACTTCTCTTCTAATATTTCGGCATTGATAATAGGTACTCGAACATCAGCTTTACCATGAACAAGAAACAAGGCGGCCTTTAGTTTATCGACATGATATACAGGTGAGCGCTCAATATTATTATCGTAACCTCCGATGGCTAAATTCATGTACCAATCTTTTGTTTTACTTCCACCATAGCCTCTAAAAGAATCCGCTTCATCCCATTGAACTTTCATTTCGTAAACACCGGCATCTGGAATAGAACATTTATATAAATCGGGTTCCTTAACTACAGCATTCATCGCGGCATAACCTCCATATGATACACCATGAATACAAATACGATTTGGGTCAGCTAAACCATTATTAATGGCCCAATGGGTTGCATCTGTTAAGTCATCTTGCATCTTAGCACCCCATTCTTGATGCCCAGCTTCCTCAAAATCCTTGCCATACCCACCGGAACCGCGGAAGTTAAGTTGTAAAACAAGATAACCTCTACTAGCCAGCATTTGAGCTCGTCTATCCCAGCGCCAATTATCTGCAGCGCCATAGGGACCACCATGAGGATAGACAACCATAGGTAGGTTTTTCTGTTCAACATTGTTTGGAATGGTTAAATAGCCATACATTTTTAATCCATCACGAGCGGATAATATAAAAGGCTCTACCTTAGCCATTTGTTTTGGCTTAACTTCAGGCTTTGCGCTACCGATGTATGTGACTTTCATTTTTGAGCCATCAAAAAGGTAAAAGTCACTAGGATTTTGATCACTTCGAACACTAAGTACCATTAACTTATTGTCCTTTGTTCTACTAGTGATTCCCACAAAATGTCCTGGGAAAGAAGCAGATAGGGATTTATGGAGTTTTATATCCGCACTATTGTCATCATTCTCAATATATCTAACTTCTGGATATCCTGGTTCTAAATAGTAACCAATAATTTGCTTTTTACTGCCAAATACACCTGCCAATACATCAACATCAGGATGTCTGTAGATTAGACTCATTGACTTTGTATTAAGGTCAAACTGGAATATACCTGAGGTTGCAGCTTCTTTTTGATCATGTATAGAGGTGAAATATACCTTGGAATTGTCGTAAGAAGTTCCTATGAAATCAAATTCAGGTCGGTCATCTCTTATGGATGGAATTGAAAGCTTAGTCCACTTATTATTGCTGAGTTTCTTGTAATGAAAATATATTTTGTCATCATCAGGTAGAATCTCATCTGCTCCGCGATCAAATTCAACAGCGAAACGAACCTTACCATTACTGTCTGTTGCGTAACCAACAATGCCTGGGTCAGTGTGTTTAGCAGCTGCGGGGCCATCTGGCTCATAGGATTTTTTGCTGTTCTGAATATTAACTTTAAATAACTTAACTTTACCGCCATCTTGCCAGCTCATTTTGGTAGCTAAAACAAAATTTGGCTCGTCATCAAGTTTATCAATCATGTTTAGGTTTCCGAGATTTCTATCATCCCAGATAATTCGGCGATTGGTACCATCAGCATTTGCGACGGCCCAATGGGTCCTGCGTTTTACACCATCTAACCAACCAATTATCTTTTGGTATGTCATGCTTATGCGTTCATCACTAAGCCAAGTAAATTGGACAACCTTTCGATTTTCACCAAATTCATAACTGGCAGTAGGTTTATTGGTTTCACGATCAAGAATAGCAAGCTTAATCTGAGTACCCTCTTCATAGGTAAATGCCAGATACTTACCGGTAGGAGAGATTTTCATATCAGTGTATTTAGCTTGTTTGGCAAACACTTCTAACGGTACTAAGGAGTCAGAGTTTGCAAAAGTTAAACTTGAAAGTATAAATAAGATAAAGAGTGTGATGTGCTTCATGATATCCCTGTTAGAGTTTGTGTTCCTAATTCAGAATTATGAGTTATATAACCTTCAAACTCAAATGCGTTGTGATCACTGTAAGTAGAAAAAATTTCAAAATTAAGTCATGACTCATTGGAATCATGACTTGAACCGTACAAATTCAGAAAAGCTAATGATAAAAAATTACATATTCCTGCGGTATTCCCCACCCACTTCATATAGCGCATGTGAAATTTGGCCAAGTGAACAATAACGGCTGGTAAATAATAATTCTTCAAAAATATTCTCACCGTTACAAGCAACTTCTCTGAGTCTTTGTAGTGCTTCTTTTGCCTTGTCTTTATGAAGCGCTTGATATGCTTGGAGCGCATCAATCTGTTGATTTTTAGAGCCGTCGGTTGAACGAACCAGTTCCAGTACCTGGTCATCATTGGTCTCTGTACCTAAGAAAGTATTTACACCAATAATAGGTAATTCACCACTGTGCTTTTGATGCTCATATTCCATGCTTTCTTCTTGAATTTTACTGCGCTGATACATGGTATCCATTGCACCTAGAACACCACCTCGTGCGGCAATTCTATCGAATTCTTCATAGACCGCCATCTCAACCAAATCAGTTAACTGCTCAATTACATAGGATCCTTGAAAAGGATTCTCACAGAAATTCAAACCAAGTTCTTTGTTAATGATCATTTGAATAGCCACTGCACGCCTAACAGACTCTTCTGTCGGTGTTGTTATCGCTTCATCATATGCATTGGTATGTAATGAATTACAGTTATCAAAAATAGCATACAGGGCCTGTAACGTTGTACGGATATCATTGAACTGTATTTCTTGTGCGTGAAGTGAACGGCCTGAAGTCTGAATATGATATTTCATCAACTGACTACGTTTAGAAGCTCCGTATCGATTCTTCATTGCCCGTGACCAGATTCTGCGCGCCACGCGCCCAATCACTGCGTATTCAGGATCCATTCCATTACTAAAGAAGAAGCTCATGTTGGGTGCAAAATCATCGATGCTCATACCGCGAGACAAATAGTACTCAACTAGGGTAAAGCCATTGGCCAAGGTAAAGGCTAATTGGCTAATTGGATTCGCACCAGCTTCGGCAATATGATAGCCGGAAACAGAAACTGAATAGTAGTTTCGCACCTTATGATTAATGAATGACTCCTGCACATCAGCCATCATTTTAAGCGCAAACTGAGTTGAGAATATGCAGGTGTTTTGCGCCTGATCTTCTTTTAAGATATCCGCCTGAACAGTACCGCGAACTTGCTTCATCGTATCCGCAGCAATTTGTTGATAGGTCTCTGTGTCGATAAACTGCTCACCACTAACACCTAATAAGCCGAGACCAAAACCATCATGTCCTTGGGGCAAATTATCATTGTATTTAGGCCGTTTATCACCGAACATATCATCGATTTGTTTGTTTACTGAATCCCACTGACCGTTGGCCTTTAAATGCTTTTCTATCTGCTGATCAATGGCAGCATTCATAAAGAACCCTAACATCATTGGTGCCGGCCCATTGATGGTCATTGACACTGAAGTAGTCGGTGCACAGAGATCAAAACCTGAGTATAGCTTTTTCATATCATCTAGGGTGGCAATAGAAACTCCAGAATTACCAATTTTTCCGTAGATATCAGGGCGCTTGGCTGGGTCTTCACCATAGAGTGTAACCGAGTCGAATGCTGTCGATAGTCGGGCCGCAGCATTCTGGCCAGCAAGATAATGAAAGCGTCGATTAGTTTGCTCAGGAGTCCCCTCGCCTGCGAACATACGCGTAGGATCTTCACCAGTACGACGATAAGGATAACCGCCTGCTGTAAATGGATAATATCCCGGTAGATTCTCACGTAATAAGAATCGCAGTTGATCGCCCCAACCTTTTAATTCTGGCGGAGCAACCTTTGCAATTTTAGAGCCGCTTAAAGAACCTCTATAATTATCCCCTTTAATTTCCTTACCACGTACTTGATAAGAAAATTGCTCATCCTTAACACTATGGTAGCGACTGGGCCATTCTTGAAGGGTCTTAATACAATCGATTCTTAAGCTTTCGAGCATTTCGTTATAGCGTTTACGCAATACGATAATGTCTGAATCATCTTCTAATAAGTTTTGTGGGTATTTCTCAAGCATCTCAGGGCAGTTATCTGCATCCAGATCCTGAAGGCTCATATAAAAACCCTGTAACTTGGTCGCTATTTCAGCCTGTTGTTCACTCCAATCCTGCTCAGAACGACCACCTTCAGCAATATCCGCAAGATAACGTGCTCGATTTTGTGGGATCAGAACTTCAGTACCTGGAACACTGGCTGTTTCTTTTCCAAAAGCACCTTCATTAAAGCTTAAACCAGATAGGTCCATTATCATTTTAAATGCTTTGTTCATACCGGGATCATTAAACTTACTGGCAATGGTGCCGCAAACTGGAATCTCATCGCCAGAAACATCAAAGCGATTATGGTTGCGTTGCCACTGTTTACGAATATCTCTTAGTGCATCAAGAGAGCCGGCTTTATCGAATTTATTAAGCAGCACGACATCAGCAAAATCCAACATATCAATTTTTTCTAGCTGTGAAGGCGCCCCAAATTCACTGGTCATGACATACACAGAATGATCAACCAAATCGATAATCTCACTATCACTCTGGCCTATACCTGCCGTTTCAACCAAGACTAAATCGTAGCCAGAGGCACTCAGACAACTAATCATATCTTTCAGCATGGCTGCAGTTGCTAAATGCTGTCTACGGGTTGCAACCGATCGCATAAATGCACGATCAGAACGTAATGAATTCATTCGAATTCTATCACCAAGTAAGGCTCCACCTGTCTTGCGGCGAGTCGGGTCAACAGCCAAAATCGCAATTTTCTTATCTGGAAACTGACCTAAGAAACGAATAATCAACTCATCAGTAACACTGGATTTTCCTGCGCCACCTGTTCCGGTCAAACCAATGACTGGCGCTTTGGTTTTGCTTTCCCATGAGGTTTTTAATGGCTGTAATTCAAAGTCGTTTAAATCGTGCTCTTCGATTGCCGTTAACTCTTGGGCAAGTTTACGCTCTGAATGCTGTGAAAATTCGCCTGTAAAGGCTTTAGGTTTTATCTGACCAACCAAATCTTTGATCATATCAATTAGCCCAAGGCGTAAACCATCTTCAGGATGATAAATACGTGTCACGCCATAATCTTGCAGTTCTTTTGCTTCTTCTAAGGTAATGGTTCCACCGCCACCACCAAAGACTTTAATGTGTTCTGCACCATTGGCTTTTAATTGGTCAACAATGTAACGAAAGTACTCCATATGTCCTCCTTGATAGGACGATAGAGCAATCGCATCAGCATCTTCTTGCACTGCCGCTCGAACAACCTCATCTACTGATCGGTTGTGGCCAAGGTGAATAACTTCAACGCCCTCTGCTTGGATTAAACGACGCATAATATTAATGGCGGCATCGTGTCCGTCAAAAAGAGAAGCGGCCGTTACAATACGTACTGGATAGCTTGAGTTTGTCTTAACATCTTGGCTCATGTGATACCTTTATTTTCTGCGTTATTCTTTACAATTAACTGCTTTACGTTAACGTCAACCTTGTTGGGGGGCAATCATACCAAAATTTACCGCTTCTGTATCCTTTTTCTAGTTCAAATTAAAAGCAGCAATAGGTATTTCTTTAATACATTCGCGCTGATTAACTCAACAATATCAACCTATGCTACTCTATTTCACAGTAGGTCGGTCTTCAGGCCGACGCGATACATGCATTGCCCCTGTAGGTCGGTCTTCAGGCCGACGCGGTA
>Ga0316204_10006833_pt1 | contig 17178 bp, 17 predicted proteins | sample 6monrhotite_MG_2_FD_205661 | JGI IMG/M metagenome (GOLD analysis project Ga0316204, IMG submission 205661) | Microbial mat bacterial communities from mineral coupon in-situ incubated in ocean water Damariscotta River, Maine, United States -... | ecosystem: Environmental > Aquatic > Marine >... | reverse complement strand
GAAAACTAAGTGAATTTAATAAATTTCTCAATTAATAAAGGCTTTTTACCTCTGTGCCCTCTGTGGTTAATAGCTTTTGATCTTGATTTTATGGGTTTATACGGCTAAATAACTTTGTTTATTGCGGGTTAAATCTATTAATAAATGCCGTGTATGAATCGATGAAATGTTTTCTTGGTTTTTCCATAAAGGCAGCATGGTCGCCACCAGAAATAACCACCCAAGTTTTGTCCGCTGTTTTTAATCGGGTAAAAAGTTTCTCTTGTTTTTCTGTTGGTCCGATTGGGTCGTGTTCTCCTTGAAGTATAAGTACCGGAGATGTTATAAGATCAGGATCAATGGCATTATATTCACTCACGTAACGCCAATCAGCTCTGATTGGGTCGTGTTTTAAGGCCATTTTGACATACGTATCTATCGCCTTTTGGCTAATACTACCTGGAACAATAAAATCACTGGCGGCATTTTTTGCAGTGTTTGTACTTTTTAGTAATTTAAAATCAATGGGAGTTTCAGGAATGATCACATCTAAATCTTGCCAATAGCCAAAGACTGTTAAACTGGCTATATTATTTGCATTTTTTTGAGTCGCTAATAATGACAATGTTGATCCCATTGACCAACCAAATAGGTGGATTTTCTTATTGTTATTATTTTTAGATATCCAATTAAGAACATTAAGAATGTCTTGTGCTGCTTTGTTTGGTGAGTTCCACTGGGTACTATCCCTGGGGGTTTCTCCATAGCCACGTAAATCAATCGCATAAGTTGAATATCCTTGCTCAACCATGCCATCCATTAATGACAAATCTTCTCCTTCAACCTGTAGATCAAAATCAGGAACTGCGCTCCATGTTCTGCCATGTACAAACAGAATAACGCCTTTAGAATTAACCGGTTTTTTTTGCCAAACAGCCATTGGGTGACCATCAGATACTACCGTGTGTCTGATTAATGAGATTTTATCCACTTTTGATTCAGGTTGATTTGTATTTGAATTTCTTATAGTTGTTTTACAACCTGTAAATACCATTAAGATAAGAATCAATGGAAATAAATTTTTTAGATGAGAATTCATGAGGTAATTATTAGAATATATTAAGGGATTATATTAGCATATTCTAATCAGAACTCACGACATTTGAGGGATGAATATGAACTATTTTCCAGCTTCCATCTTCTTTTGAAAGCACTATGGTTCTTCTTGACAGTGATTTTCCATTTTCTAAATGAAAAGTTGCGATTGCTGCTTCTTTTAGTAATGTGATCTTTAAATCTTTGGGTTCAAGTTTCATAAAAGGTGGTTGTTTTCCACTTGCACGGATGCTATTTATCACTTGTTTCATTTGCGGATCTAGTCCTGTGATCCTTTTATAATTATTCTTATCAATGGGTTTTGTTCTATTATTAGACATGATGGCCCTAGGAAACAGATAAGCATCTTTGGTCATTATAGATTCCATTGTTGCGAAATCACCGTTTTCAAAAGCACGGAGAAATTTATCAAGTACTGCCATGACTAACTTCTCTTGACTGTCTTGTTGTTTTAGATTTGACTCTTCTGCAAATACTGTTCCTGCTAATAAAAATATGACTAAAATTATTTTTTTCATTATTACTTTTCTCGAATTATTCATTCTGTTTTGGGATGGGTTAATTGAGAATCTATTTCGCTTAGAATGGTTTCTATTTTTTCTTTTATACCTATAAAAAACCGTTCTGAATTGGCTGCTGTTATGGTTAAATAATAATCGTATAAATTATTTTCAAATTCTACCATATTGAACATTTCTCGATTATTCACCAACTCTGAAATCGATTTATAATCAAATTCTGCTCCTCTATCAATTAGTACATTTCTGATGCTTCCATGTTTACTCAATTGCTTCTGTAATGTATTTAACAGTAAACTCGATGACTCTTGTTGTAAGTTTGTAAAGTCCAATACGCTTTCGAAAGATGCAAGTCCTTGTCTGAGTTGCTTACTTTGAATTAAGTTTAGGTTTCCAGAACTGATAATATCTGTTAAAACACCATTTGAGTGCTGAAATGTAGCATTACCTGAAAAAACAGCATGAAACATTTTTGATAATTTTATATCATTAACAGATTCAAGAATAGTCGGATCAAATAAAGTCAACATATCCTCTACGGACTTAATTCTGTCGGTATTTTCACGTATCGTGTCTTGTATTTTTATTAAGTTAGTTTCAAACTCAGCTTTTAGTGACAATAAGTAGCTTTGTTCAATTTTTCTTTGTTGTTGATTATTATTGTAGTTGTTAATTTGCAATGCAATTAATATGCCAATCACTACCAGAAGAATTTCTCCAATAGCATATTTTAGGTACTTTCCTGTTTTGTTTTCCATAAGTAGGTTGTGTCTGATTTTTCTAAAGAATTTTATCATGGGTTTATTCTATTAAAGTAATAAAATTTGACTCAATATTAATCATCTGATGGTTTATTACTCTTAGGTTTATTAAATAACCTAAGTGCAATTAAGATTGGTATTAATCCAAAAAAACCTATGTTATTTTTTGCTACGCCGTAGATTATGACACCGATAAATAAACCGATTAGGAAAGCATTAATGGTGTTTGATTTCTTTTTGTTAGCTACATCTAACTGATCTTGATCAGTTGGTTTAGTTTCGCTCATGTTTACTCCTGATGTAAAATCTTATTCTTTTTTCGGTATCTTGGTTTGGCGTGATTATTATGATATCAGACTATGCCACATCTGCAAATTTAATCTCATTGGGAAATAATTTAATAAAATGGGCTTTAACTAATTGATTGGCCAGTAATCGTTTGTACTCAGCTGTGCCGCGAACATCTGAGATGGGTGAGATTTCTTGATTCATGATTTCTAGGGCATCAGACAAAGTTTGTTTATTGACAGACTTACCCAGTAAAAATTCACAGGTATTGGTTAAGTATTTTGGGATCGCAGCGACTCCTCCAACCGATAAATCAATATTACTGATCAAGTTATCATTGACTTCAATGTGCATGGCTGTATTTACTGTTGCGATGTCTAAATGCTTTCTTTTTGATACTTTTTCAAAATTAAACAGACTGTTTTCTGTTGGTAATTTAAACCACAACTTCGCGATAGATTCACCATCATTTAAGTCCATTTTTTTATAATCTAGAAAGAAATCTTTCAGTGCTACTTTCCTGCTATTATCACCATCGGCAATGAGTAATGTGGTATCTAATACCAAAAAGAAAGCACTCATGTCACCAATTGGTGATGCATTAACAAAATTACCTGCAACTGTTGCCATATTACGTATCGCTTCTGATGAGAGTAATCTTAAAAAGGCTTGTAGGTTAGGTATTCTTTGATTTAATTGTTTGTGTTCAAATAAATCAGTGACTGTGGCTAAGCCAGATATTGAACACATGTCACCTTCAATCAAAACTGGTTGGCCTTGTTCTAAAGTAATGTATCTGAGATTGGGCGTTTGCAATAGCTCATCGGCTTTTTGTACATACAGATCTGTTCCACCTGCAATAATCTGTTTTCCTGATGTTTGGTGTTGATTTTTATCCAATTCAATTAATTGTTTGGTAATGTCTGTAAAGTAATCAGGAATAAAACCTTGCTCTATTAGTTTTGATAAGGTGTATTTATTGCCTTGTGATTGAGATTCTTCAACCAATTGTTTTGCCGCATTGATAATCGCCACATAGCCTGTACAACGGCAAATATTACCACTGATGGCATCTAACATTTGTTGTTGTTTGGTTTGAGCTGCATTCAGGCAATAATTAGCCATAGCAACCACAAACCCTGGCGTACAAAAGCCACATTGTGATGCATAATTGTCTTTCAATGATTGTTGTATCTTATTGAGATTGTTATCAATATTTAGACCTTCAACTGTAACAATGTGTTTGCCTTTGGCATTGGCAAGCGGTGAAATACAAGAAGTAATGGTTTTGTATACAGTGCTTTGATTGTCATCTGATAATTCGCCTACCAAAACTGTACAAGCACCACAATCCCCTTCCCTGCAGACTATCTTGGTGCCCTTTAAATTTCTTTCTTCACGAATAAAATCAACCAATGTTTGTGAGCCATTGGCATCGGTACTTATTTTTTTATTATTTAAGATAAATTCAATCATAAAAGTATTTTAATGTATACAACACAAAATTGGGTAGTTTTGATTTATAAAAAGTTAATAAATAAGTGAGAGGAATGCATTTAGTGTAACACTTATTAGATGAGAGTCTTATATCCCTAGACTGGTGCTGCTAAAAAATATATTAAATTTTCCAGAATTTAATTTTAAATTTGGTGTCAGAAATCATGTAAGGCTCTTTTTATTATGTGTTCAACAATGAGAAACCTTTGCATAAATATAATAACGACATATGACAATTAATAATTATTTAGAACGGAGAAAAATATTGAGAACCATAAAAGGAAACCTTGTTCAATTAACCACAGTCACTCAACATTTAGAAGAGAATGATGAAAAAGTATATCTTCAAAAATTTATAATTAATGATACTGAGATTGAACTGATGACACAATCATCAATTAATGCCAAAAATGGAGATCTCGTATTGGTCGCAGGTATTGATAGTGATGATATTTTTAAAGCCTATTCGCTAAAGAATTTAAGTTGATTCTTTTATAAAGTAAACATGGTTTTTATGTAATTCAAATCGGCTTGTATGGCTTTTTTTTCTGCATTTATTTTACTGGTCAAATTAGTTTCAACCGATAGAGATATGGCAGCAATATTAATTTCTGGCAATTTAATAGTTGTGGTATTTTGATTAATCGTTTCTATTGGGTTTGTTTGATTACTTACTGGCATTAAATTCATCATTAACACCATTAATGCAGCTGTTGCAAGGCCTGTCGGCATTAACCAATTGTAGTTTCTTATTCTTTTTTGTGGTTGAAAATTTAATTCTACATTCTCAACTCCCTGCATAATTGTATCGTGCACTCTTTCAGGCGTTGACTTTTTAAAGGCTTGTGCATCGAGTTTTAATTTTTGTTCTATGCTTTTCATAATAGTATTCCTTGCATTAGAAAATCTTTACTTAGATTTCTTATGTTTTTACTTTTTGCCAGTTTTTTCTTACTGCGAAACAATGAGATTTTAACCCAACTTTGACTGCGTTGCAAAACTTGTGCAATTTCTTTAATACTGAGTTCTTCAATATAAAAAAACCACAATACATCATAAGCTTCTGGATTCAAACGGTTTTTTACTTGAATCCAGATGTTATCTCGATCAATTGACTTATCGTCTTCATGTTCTATTATTGATTCGTCAATGGATTCATCTTTGTAGTATAAATGGTGTTGCTTTTTAATCAGTCGATTGGCAATGGTAAATAGCCAGGTGCTAAATTGCCATTTTGATTGATAACTGCCTATGTATTTGTAGGCGCTGATAAATGTGTCTTGAAGGACATCTTCGGCATCATGTGAGTTGTGACATCTTCCCAATAAGTATTGATATAAACGGGCCTGATACAAGTGTACCAGTTGTGAAAAACAACTGGTAACACCGGCTTGTGATTGCTGTATCAAGCTGAGTTCGTTCATGTCTTTATTAATCAAATAAAACCAGATTAAAGATCAACTTTGACTTCGACTTTAACCTGTTTATCATCGTTTGTAAGATGTCCTATTTCATAACGTTTTATGTCTTCAATTGAAGCATATGTGCTCATTAAAATATCGTTTCCATTTCTATTGATGCTTAGGTTTTGCATAAACGTTGCGTGCAATTCATTTTTATCATTGGCCCCTGACAAATTGTTCATCGCTACTAAACCATTGATGATTTGTTCAATTTGAATTGCCGTCGCTTCATCGTTTGTACTCAATGCCACATCTAACACCATATCACTGTTAACTTCTGATGCACTGGCTGATACTTGAGCCACTTTTTGAAATATCTCAGACTGCATCATGTGGTTGTTTGAATCAATATTCATGCCCATGTGTGCTAAGGCTGACTGTACATCAACGACAACAGAAAACAAACTGCCTTGATTAATTTCATGGTTATCATAATTATTATCTAACCAGTTTTTAACTTCATCCAATTGAAAACTAATCACAGTTAAGCCGCTGTTTACTTTACTAAAATACACTTCTTTGGTATCTCCACTATGACCTTCATCTACTTTCAAGGATTTTATTTCATTGTTTTTATAGCTAACTGTACTTTCTTCAATCATATCTGCTGCATCTGATTCATGTGTATATAACAATTCCAATAGATGTTCACTGATTGAGAATTGACTAAAATCACCATGAATCACGGCAGTCGCATCTTCTGCCCCTTTTGCATTGCCATAGAGACTTATGTAGGATATTTCATCTGGAATCTTTACGAAGTCGTCAGAATCTGAACTTTTTACTTTGGCTTCAAAAAATTGATAGATTTCATTGTTTTCGATTTGATCAACATCAACTGAAACGTACCAAGTGGCATCATTCAGTCCTGCTGCTGATTGAAATGATAGTAGTATTAATACCGCGAATAAAAACGATGTGAATGATTTGTTGTGTTTCATGATTTTCTCCTATGTGTAGTAAGTATATATAACCTTATAGAAGAACAAAGTGCTAAAAGTTACACTTTATTTAAATTCGTTACTTTTGGCATGGAGGTGTTTGTAAATTCTAAAAACTTGAAACCAGATCAAAAGCGTAACGTAAAGGATGCAAAGTAGGCGCAATGGACGCAAAGGTTTAAATGTTATGTTTATGGTGTTCAGCACAACGCCCTGCGTAAGTTGTAGTTTTGAAGTGCAATAGGAAAACTGTTCAATTCACGCGCTGGTTAGGAAAATTACGCGCCTTAGTTTTGTTTTTCGGTTTTTAATATTGAAAATGATGGAGGGCATTTTTTAATTCGGTTAGTTATTTCATCAAGTATTTCATTCTCTACAACACCTGGACCCATAGTGGTATAACTCAACTTCATTTTTAACCATGAATGACCTGTTTTGTTATTAAAAAGTTCACAAGTTTCTTCAGTTAACCAAGTCTTCCAATTAGCTTTAAATATTCCCGCTTCTGCTAGCATGCGACGAAGGTCAAGCTCTGATAAAATTGTATTGGCATGAGCACTATACTCTACAAGTTCAGCAGGTGTTAAGTCTAAGTTAGACTGAACTTTTGCTAATGTTGCTGAGTAATTGCTTCCTCTTAGTGAGAGCCTATCGTTGTCTCTATTTACTCTAAGTTCTGTTGCTATTTGGAACCTTAGTAATTGTTCGTTTTGTTGTAGTTGCAAAATAACAAGTACTATTCCAATAATGATTCCAATTGCACCTAGTAATTCAATGTAGTCTTTTATCCGGCTCATAAGTCTTCCTAACAATTTATTAACAGTGCATTTTTGCATATTATTACTTGAATGTTGGTCATCATTTCCTCTGATTTAGTGAAATTTAATTCTATCACAGTGATTCTAAAAATAGAACCTAAAGCGATTGACTACAAAATTGTACTCAGAAGAATTGATCAAATTTTAATTATTATTACGTTCAAATGTTGATTTTCAACGGAATTGGGACTTCAGTCCCGACAAATTTAGCTTGCTAAATTAATAAATTGCGCACCGATATTAATGTTAAGTGTTCTTAAAGGTCGGGACTAAAGTCCCAATTCCGTATTAGAAATGGATTAAAACCGTAGGGTAGGTTTTACTAATTTAACTCACCTGAATAACGCTGTCCCAACGGGTGGTATAGGCGGGTGTTTTTTTGTTGCTGTTCATGACCCATTGTTTATCAAAGCCTTCGGTAGCAAAGCGTGCCACGCCTTTTCCGAAACGTTGGTTAATTGAATCCAGCACATTCATCAGTTTATAATCGCCTGGTTTTTCTTGCACAAACATATCAGTTTGTACACAATCCTTGTCACAAATATCATTCAATGTGATGCCGACTTTTTTGTATTGAAAGCCTTGTTTAAATATTTTCTTTAGCGCCTGCTCGCTGGCTTGTAGAAATATTCGGGTATCATCGGTTGGTGTGGGCACTTTAATGGTGACCGATTGTACGTATTGTTTGTCGCGTTGGCTAAATGGGTTGGTGCGAATGCCAACCGTTATACAACCAGCCACTGATGCTTGTTCGCGCAATTGCACACAAGCACGGGTTACATGGTAAGCCAGTGCCTCACTGAGCAAATGGTAGGCTTGCGTTTTTTCACCAAATGAACGGGTACAAATGATTTGCTTTTTCTTTTCTGGATCAGCATCAAATGCCAAACAGGATTGTCCTCGTAATTCGGTAATGGTTCGCTCCATGACTACTCCGAAACGTCGGCGCATGTTTTTAATATCACTGTCACGCAATTGTTGTGCGCTAAATATGCCGATGGCATTGAGTTTTGCACTTAAGGCCCGCCCTATTCCCCAAATCTCCTTCACTTCTAGATGTTTCAATGCTTCGGTTTGTTGATAAGGGTTATTGAGCATTAATACATTGCCCGCTACTTTCAGTTTTTTGGCAAAGTGATTGGCGACTTTGGCCAAGGTTTTGCTGGGTGCTATGCCCACACAAACAGGCAAACCAATCCATTGCCTAATCTGTTTGACTAATTTTTGGTTGTGTTGGATTAAATTGAGGTGTGTAAAATTTTTGTAATTAATAAAAGATTCGTCGATAGAATACACTTCAATGTCATCACTGTATTGTTCGATAATAGAAACAGCGCGGTTAGACATGTCTCCATATAAAGCATAATTAGAGGACAAAACAGCAATGTTTTCATGGTGAACCAAATCGGATATTTGATGAATTGGCGCACCCATTTTGACACCCATGTTTTTGACTTCATCGGATCGAGCCACCGCACAACCATCGTTATTACTCAAGACAATAACAGGCCGATGCCACAAATTGGGATTAAAAACCCGCTCGCAGCTGACATAAAAATTGTTAACGTCGCATAATGCTATCATTTAGTATATTTGTTGCTTCTAATCTTGAACAAGAAAAATTAGAGTGTATTTAATTGTTTTCTCAAAACTTGCGAATCAATGAGGTGACAACGCCCCATATGATCAATTCATTTTCACCACTCATGACAATGGCTTGGTAGTCTTTGTTGGCTGGCATTAAACGCACACCATTTTTTGTTGATAAACGTTTAATGGTAAACTCGTTGTTAACAGCAGCAATGACAATGTCATTGTTTTTGGCCGTAATAGAACGATCAACCACCACCAAGTCTCCTGCAAAAATCCCCGCATCAATCATAGAATCGCCTTCGACTTTGGCAAAAAAAGAAGCCGTTGCATTTTTGATCAGGTATTGATTTAAGTCCATGGTATCGCCCAAATACTCCTCTGCTGGAGATGGAAAACCCGCTGGAATGGTTGTTTCATAAAGAGGCAGTTCTACCTCAGAATGGACTGGCATTAATATGGATACTTTGGACATGACATTAAAACAATTTGAAATCACTGCCATTTTAGCATTAAAATTTAATGATTCATACTGAGTATGCCGTAATTAAAAATTGTACAAATCGAAAGGCTGTGTGACTTAAACGCAATGCAAATAATAAAATAAATACCGTTGAGATGGTTCTTAACCAATTAAATTGATAAAGTTTTTTAGCTGCAAACAATAAATATAACACGATCAATATTTTATGCGTGGTGTAATAAATATTAAATACATTGATATCTAAACCGATGAAACTAAAAACATAATTTAATCCAGTAAAAGAAACTTGCAATACCACGGATGCCAACAATAACCAAGAATGTGCATTCAATGCAAAGATAAAGTGATCGCTTAAATAGTAATCCTTTTTATAAAAAAACACACTCACAAATAGCATGAATATGGGTACTTGAAGAATAATAAGGGTGCGACTTAACACGATAACCAACTGATCATACCTGAGACTGAATTCTTCATAACTCATGTCCAATTGCAATAACCGATTGTTAAAACCCTCTGCAATCCATGCGCTATACGGTTGAAGATTCAATTGATCATACAAATTTACAAAGAAATCTGTAAAGGGAGAAAACAGGATAAATAGGATGTTAATCAATAAAAACAGAGTAACAGGCTTGGTGTAGTTGACTCTTTTACCTATGTGGTAATTGTAATCATAATGCCCCGGTTTAAAACTCAGTAATAAAACTGATTTCCAAAATTTACCATTCAAAGAGGTCAAGTCTTCAGCAAAATCGAATACAATATTCTTTAAAGAACGTAAAGAACCATTTAATTTTTGTTCGCCACATTTTGAACAATAATCAAGTTCTATGGCAAAGCCACAGCTTGGACAAGTATTGTTATCTTTGTGGTTATTAGTCATTAAATGTTTTAATTATATTTATTCTATAGACACCAATTATAATGATTTAAGCATAAAAACACCACAGGCATGATGGCCTGTATTGCCCATGCGTTGTTCTAGGTATTCAAAACCCCGACTAAGATAGAGTTTTTGAGCGATTTTCATGGCGTTGATGGTTTCTAAGTACATGCCTTTGTAACCCAGTTCTTTGGCCTTTTCAATGCATTTATCAATCATAACCTTGCCAAGACCATCGCCGCGTAATGCTGGTGAAAAGTACATTTTTCTGAGTTCACAGTAATTGTTATCATTATCGCCATCTAATGGGGCTACTCCTGCTCCACCGTAAATTTTTCCTTGCTTTTCAATAACAAAATAATGCATACCTGGTAATTGATAACTGGCATGCATGTCTAACAATTCATCATCGTCCATGGCAAAGCCATCGCCTTTTTCAGCTCCAAATTCTGCCAATGTTTGGTGAACTAAGTCAATTAAGTCTTTGTTATCCTTTTCTTGTACATCTCTGATAGTGATATCAGACATAAGGAATTCTATTGCCAAAGTTATAAGCTATGACTTGCTTTTCAGCCAAAGTATCTTCTATTAATGCATCATACTCTGACAAGAAGGTTTCTTCGATGTGAACCAGTTTATTGTGCTCAGATTTAGTTTTTGGTGAATTACTGATGAGTGCACAACAATCTTTGTAGGGTTCTGTGCTTAATTCAAACAAACCCAATTTGCGTGACACTTCTACTATTTCTTCTTTGTTGTAGGTTAACAAAGGGCGCAAAACTGGCATATCAATGGATTTAGTCATACTGACAACATTTTCCATCGTCTGAGAGGCCACTTGTCCTAGGTTATCACCGGTAACCAAACACTGGGCAAACAAAGAATCTGCTAACTTCTCAGCAACTCTTGCCATAAACCTTCGAAATAAAATCAAATCATAATCTAAGTTTTTGTCCATTAATGCCAAATCAAAATGTGTATATGGAACCAAATATAAGCGAACTTTTCCGCAGTATTGGCTAAGGTTTTGAGCGATTTTTGAAACTTTATAATCTTCAATTTTGCTGGCTTGAATATTACTGGCTGTAAAATGAATAAAATCAACGGTACAGCCGCGTTTTGCCATTAAATAGGCCGCAACTGGAGAATCGAATCCACCTGACAATAAACACATGATTCGGCCAGTTGATGCCACAGGTAAACCACCAATGGCTTTGATATGGTTGGTGTGAACAGAAATTCCTCTTGATGAAATATCAACATAAAAATACTGATCCGCATTTTTAAGGTTAACATTTTTCCACTCTGTGTTTTTTAACACAACCGTGGCCAATTGAATTTCTAATTCATTTGAGGTTTGATAAAAGCGTTTATCTGAGCGTTTGACTCGAATAGCAAAACTCTTGTCTTTTTCGTAAGTTTCATTGGCAAGTTTTTCTATCAATGAATCAATTTCGGATAAATCTGGTTTGTATTCAAAGAAATCATACTTTTTATTAGAAAACCAATACACTTTACTCAACCAAGATATGCCTGGAATATCAGCCAATTTAAGTGCAATTGCATCTATATCGCCTGTGTAATCAGTTGGGATTTCAATAAACATACGGTCATGAATAGTTACAACGTCCCAGATAAATCCCATAGATTTAATTTTATTGCGAACATTGATACGTAATTTTTTTACAAACGTATTGCGGTTACAGCCTTTTAAGGTCAATTCCGCATAATGTAGTATGATTCTATTGTGCATATTATTTCATCAAATTAAAGCAGGCTGTATTTTAATCAAAATCTTGATATTTGCAAAACCTAGCTTGATTTTACCCAAATTCCGACATAGAAATGCGTTTGAAATTGCAAGTAACTGTTGTGCATAGGAAATTAGAAAAAAACGTGGTCACCTCATTGGTGATGAGTATTTTTTCAGGTTTTCTAGGTACATCAAGGACTTGTGATTTCATCGTATTTTCTATATCGGGATTTGGGTTATATTTAAATTGAACTGTGCAAAGCACACTTACATACCATATTTTTCTAAAAAGCGTTGATCTAGTTCTTGCTGCCTACCATTTAGGTCAAGTTTTCTGCCATCAATATAAGCAGCTTTCAATACGTTTCCACGCATATCTAGTGCATCACCTTCAGTTACAATCAATGTGGCGCTTTTGCCCACTTCAAGACTTCCATAAGATTTATCTATGCCAAGGATTTTTGCTGTGTTAAAAGTGATTAATTGTAAAGCTTGTTCCTTGTCTAATCCGTAACCAACCAAAGTCCCAGCAATAAATGCTAAGTTACGGGCACTCATGGTTCCTGAATAACCAAGTGCCGTTAGAATACCTGCTTCATGTAATTTCATGGCTGTTGTATACCCTGCATCCACAGAGCTGTCATCTCTTTTAGGCATAGCATGAGTAGAACTAACAATAACGGGAACACCAGCTTCTTTAATAAATCCTTTAACAGGCAAAGCACCCTGTTGGGATACTAGTACGATGTTTTCTACTCCCATTTTTTGAAAAAAGTTAATCGATTCAATGATAGATTTCGGGTTGTTAGTATGAATATAAACTTTTCTATTACCAGAAAATACAGGAGTTACTGCTTTTAGCTTTAAATTAACCTTATTGTTTTGTATGTATACACCTAATTTTGCATCTTCAAACAAAGATTTTATTTGAACCAATTGTTTAGCATAATTTTTATTCTTTTCGACTTTCATTGTAAAAGTTGAATAATCAAAACGGGCTCTTTTTGCACTGGGCCAGTTAACATGAACAGCATCATCAATCACTATTGCAGCATCTTCCCAATTCCAAGCATCAAGTTGAACCACTGATGATAAACCACTAATAAGACCACCTTCTGGCGTTGTTTGAGCCAATAACACCCCATTAAACTTCAATGTAGGAGGCAACTCTGAATCTGTATTGTAAGCACTAATACTTCTTACGTTTGCATTCATCTGCCCTACTTCTCTGCTGTCTCTGGTGGCTTTAATCGACCCAACTTCGCTGATACCTAAATTGGTATTGGGTAAAATAAAACCAGGATAAATATGTTTTCCTTTAAGATCGATATCAGTTTCTTGCCATTTCATTTTGAAATAACCAATACGTGTAATAACGCCATTGTCAAAAGCAATCGTTGCACCATTCATTACCTCTCCATTGCCTAAATGAATAGTAGCATTATGGTAAACCACTTCAGCGGTTTGTTTTGGAGCAGGTTTTGGTGGCAATGCACTTACAATTGTGGCCAGTAACAAGAATGATAGGGTTAGTAGTATATTTCTCATTGTATTGCTCCCATTAAGTATTCGTAACCTGTCAAACTGTCACAATGCATTTGTTTCTTTGGTTTGCTCATTGATGGCATTTTAGGACCATCAGTTTTATTCATTTTGTTAATAATTCTATTTCTATTTTCTACGATTAGCGATTCAATCTCTGCTTGTTTATCTCTGTCGAACAAAAGTTTACCATCTACGAAAGTTTTATCTGCTTTTGCATAAATACTCATGGGATTATCTGTCCAAACAACCACATCGGCATCTTTGCCCACTTTTATACTGCCCATATTTTCATCTAAATGTAAGAGTTTAGCTGGGTTAAGTGTGACCAGTTTTAAAGCTTCTTCCTCAGATAGACCACCATACTTAATAGATTTTGCTGCTTCTTGATTTAACCTTCTGGACATTTCTGAACTATCAGAATTTATGGCTGTTGTGATACCCACTTTAGTCATAATTGATGCATTATATGGAATGGCATAATTTACTTCCCATTTGTAAGACCACCAATCGGCAAATGTTGATGCGCCCACGCCATGTTCTAACATTTTATCTGCAACTTTGTAGCCTTCTAGTATATGAGTAAAGGTATTAACCGTAAAATCATAATCATTGGCAACCTTCATTAACATGTTAATTTCTGATTGAACATATGAGTGACAAGTGACATAACGCTCTTGGTTAACAACTTCTAACGTGGCATCCATCATTAAATCGCGCCTTGGGGCATTGGTTTGTTTTTTTAATTTTTTGCTTAATTTATTGTAATCATTCCATTGCTTTTCATATTCTAATGCATTGGTAAATGCATCTCTATAGACTTGTTCAACGCCCATTCTTGTTAATGGATACCTGATTGAATTCTGTGAAGACGATCTTTTTACATTTTCACCCAATGCAAACTTAATAAATTTATCTGCGCCTTTAATCAGTAATTCATCACTGGTAGCACCCCATCTCATTTTAATCAAAGCAGATTGTCCTCCCAGGGGATTGGCTGAACCATGTAGCAATTGAGCGGCTGTGACACCACCGGCTAAGTTACGGTAAATATTGATATCATCTGAATCTAATGAATCTTCCATTTGAACCATTGATGAATTCGTCATAATATCATTAACAGATAACAAAGCAATGTGTGAATGCTCGTCAATTATTCCGGCAGTCACATGCATGTCTGTTCCATCTATGGTTTGTTCTGCCTTAACTTTTAAATTTTTACCAATTTTAGAAATCTTGCCATTCTTGATATAGACATCATTTTCTTTTAATATTCCTTCCTTTTCATTGGTCCAAACCGTAGCATTTGTAATTAAAAATGATTTGGCTTGGTTGGGTTTTATTAAACCATAAGGCGAGAAAGGTTTTGCGATAACAGGGGCAACATTTGGTTTAGATTCTGTTTTTTTGGTTTTATCTTTAGAAGCAGATTCTCCTTCTTTTGCCACACTATCAGCACTTTCTTCCTTGCTTATTATGTCAGATACTCTTGTAACAGACCAAATCGGCTGTTGTCCCATAATATGATTGAATGAATTGTGTTCAACTAACCCCAATAATTTCTGTGTTTTCATTTCATCTTTTATTTCGAATCTAACAAATCCATTGTCCATTGAGGCTTTGTATTCCATTTTACTGTCTTCAACTGTATTCTTTAACTTGAGCTTTCCATCTTTGTTCTCAATATTGAATTCATGAACCGAATCTGCAATTTTTAATTGATAAGCTCCTGTATTGATTTTTGGCAACTCAGTGATAACAAATCTTTTGCCAGCTACCCAGTTTTCTGCAATCTTTCCTTCTTTTTCAAAAATATCTCCATCAGTAACAATGAAATTGGCGTTCGCGCCACGGTTCAAGTGACCAAGTTCTTTATTAGATAATATTTTGGCAGGTGTGGATGTTAATGCTGCCAATGCTGCTTTTTTGGGCAACCCTTTACCAACAGCTTTGCGTAAATCTTTTAGAAAGGTTTTCTGTTTATTAGGAATGATTGAAAACTCGATGTTGTTTTTGTTTAGGTAATAAAGATTATAAGGTGCTGCCTCCCATTCCATTAATTTTTCTGATGATACATTCCATGAATCTAGATCATCACTGACATCTAATGCTTCTGGAAATACCAGAGGTACAATTAAACTGCGGTTTAAGTTTTTTATGGCATCAATGTGCTTGTATTCGTCACCTGAAGTTTTAATGACGATATTCTTATTAAATTCTTTAGCTACTTTATTGGCCAATAAGGCTGTTTGCCAAGAGTTGACTGTAAATATGTGTGGTTTTGAATTGTTTTGGTTAATTGATTTTAAATCCAAATCAGTATAATCTGCTTTGCCATTTCCATACCATTCGGCATCTAACCAAGTTTGACGCAATAGAGCCGATGATCCCATCAATGATACAGGATATATTTGTTTAGAAGTGCCTTTATCAAATGACAAGTGAAATGCTGCTTGAGAAGTTATGATACTTTGGTGATCAGATTCGTCATCTAAACTGAGCAAAACTGATGTTCCACGCATGATACCATCGTGTTTCGATGACAAGACCGTACTAAAACCCAATTTTCTTAAAGCTTTAGCTTTTTCTTTATCATGATGAAAGTCAGAAACAGCATTGTAAGATGCCTTAATGGCCTCATTGGTATTAAAAGGACCTTTTGTTGTGGTGTCCAATACTTCTGATGCACCCCAATCAAAAGGTGTTTTTTTAGGTAATTCAGACAAACCATAATCACTGTCCATCAATATAAAACCTGGATAAATATTGGCTCCATGCATGTCTCTAATTGTTGCATTTTTTGGAATAATTATGTCTTTGCCAACGTTTAATATCTTATTGTCTTTTATCAACAATGTGGCACCGCTTAATTCAGTGTCTTTATCTACAAATACATGTGCATTTGTCAGAGCATAAACCACATGCCTTTCGTCTTTTGTTCCGTTAAGTGTGCCAGTAGGTGTTGTCTTTGCAACAACACTAAATTGCCCAATTAACATAATAAGTGATAATACTAATTTCATATTTTATTGTACCTTTAATAATCGATTAAATAAGTTTGAAGTCAACATTGGATTTTTATTAATCCACGATTGAATCAATGCTCGGTTAAGTTCTGCACCAACAATGTGGTGAATTTTTTTGTTCTCAATATACAACTTAGTGCCTTCATCTGGATAATATTCAAAAGACCATTTGTCATGTTTTTTAATGCTAGGTAAAGTTTTTAAAAATTGTTGAATAACATAATAATACAAATCAAAAGTTTCTTTATCGTCAAAATTATCTTTTAATTGACTAAAAAATATCTTTTTAACTTTGTCTTTGGTTAACTTGATTGACAACCAGTCCAGGCTAAACTTCATGGGCAACAAGCCTTCTTTAAAATCTGCAATATTTCTTTCGCCTATTGGCACAAACAATTTGATTTTATAGGGATATATGAACCCGTGGTCATAAGAACCCTCTCCAATTTCAACCCAATTAATTTGTTTTTGAGCTGAAACTGTTAATGAAACGAATAATACTGTCAATATTACTAA
>Ga0316204_10006832_pt1 | contig 17184 bp, 18 predicted proteins | sample 6monrhotite_MG_2_FD_205661 | JGI IMG/M metagenome (GOLD analysis project Ga0316204, IMG submission 205661) | Microbial mat bacterial communities from mineral coupon in-situ incubated in ocean water Damariscotta River, Maine, United States -... | ecosystem: Environmental > Aquatic > Marine >... | reverse complement strand
ATCGCGGCTTAGAAGCAGTCGGCAAGCAGGTACTCAGCAAACATATGACCGATGAGGAGGCTGCAAAAATGCTGGTCGCCATCGCCCATGAGGAGGATTTGAACGGTCGTATTCGCCGCAATGTATTAGATACTCGACGCGCAGTTTCTTTCCTAATGCGCAGCAAGTTTCTTGAGAAAATTCAATTGGAAGATGCCAAACAGATTCTGCGCGACATTGAATCTCTGGATGGTCACACCACTTTTCTGTTTGGCAAAATCAACTTTCTGATGGATGCCACCGTCGGCTTCATTAACATCAATCAGAACAAAGTCATTCAACGACTAACCGTGCTCAGCGTGGTTTTCATGCCACTCAATGTTTTGGCTGGCATAGGTGGCATGTCTGAGTTTTCGATGATGACTAAGCATATCCCATGGCCGGTTTCCTACAGCATCTTCACCGCTGGATTGTTCTTTGTTGGCTGGTTAACTTATGTGCTCTTAAAGTTCATCGAAAAACGCGAAAAGCACAAGCAGCCAGCTTAAGCAAGCATCGCCACTCGCCAGCAGTCCTGTAAGTGCGCCTCTACATAAGAGACTACTTCCCCGTCCAGTTTCCCGTCAGCGACCTGCTCTTTCAAGATAGGCAAGATTTCTTTCGGCTTAAGAGAGTCACGATAAGGACGTTTTTGCGCCAAGGCCTGAAACACATCGGCAACGGCGACGATGCGTGCACCTTGTGAGATTTCGCTGCCGATTAATTGACTAGGATAACCAGTGCCATCCACTCGCTCATGGTGCTGTCCTGCCCAAGCACTTATCGTTTCCATGCCCTTTATGCGTTTCAAAATGCTATAGGTATCAAAACTATGCCTACGCATACTAAGGCTCTCCGATGCAGAAAGTTTGCTGGGCTTTTCCAATAATTCGTCAGGAACCCGCAACTTACCAATATCATGAAGAAACCCGGCGAGCTCCAACATCTCACACTGCTCTTCTGGGAGCAAAAACAAACAGCCCAAATAGCGAGCCAAGCTAGCCACTCCATCAGAATGCTGTTTAGTGAAGTTGCTTTTGGCATCCACAATATGGGAAAAGATTTGCACTATCCCCTTCAGCTCCTGAAATGTCATGCTACGTTTAGTCGAATGTGAAAGCCATGTCGCAAGATAGCCATTCACATGCCCACCCTCTAGCGTCAACCAAAAGGCATCCGAGTGAGAAACCGCCAGAAAAGCATCCACCAATTCAGCTTGAAACCATGAACCACGCTTTTCCAGAATTTTATTTCTAATCTCTTCTTTTCCCAGCAGAATATCCTTATGTTTTTCCGACACTCCCAATATCAGTACATCGACACGATCCGCCAAATAAATACAATTGGCACTCTGCTTCATCTCCATAGACAGATCTAATTTTTCAAGTTCAGACCAGTGGGTGTGATGATGCAGAACTATCTTGGACAAATGTGCCAAAAGAAGGGAAGATGCCAGCAACTCAGCGCCAATTTTGCAGTGATCCGCCTCTAACTCCCATTCAAAACGGGCTAAATTGGCATGAACGGCCGTGCTAGAAACACCGCTATCATGCAAGATCGCAGCTTGAAACAGGTCATCAAGACGCAGCCCATCCCATCCTATATGTTTAGCGCATTCCGCCGCTATATAGGCAACACGTTTGCCATGATGAATATGGTTAACACCAACTAGGTCAAGTGCATCCGACAATGAATAAACTGCCTCATGCAAATTAACGTTGTACACAGTCATTAACTTCCCCCCAAGAAAGACAAACGATTTGCTATAAACCTTAAAACCGCAGCTGCGCCACAGCGACACCGAGTAAAAACAACAACATCCTCCGCGCAACTGGCTCGCACGATGGGCAATCGTCGCCACGACTGTAACTTGTGGGTGTTTTGACTTATCTATGCGTCTCTGCGGTAAGGGTTTTAGGGTTATTCAAGTTTCACGCAACTGGACTAATAAGGCTGCAGTTTCAGGCCGCACTTCGCGCCATTTACAAAAAGCCTCAGCCGCTTGCTCAACCAGCATTCCTAGCCCATCTGCAAGCTGGCCTGCACCTTGTTCTGCGGCGAATTTAAGAAATGGGGTTTGTTTACCGTACATCATGTCGTAGGCCAAAGATTCCGCAGCAAATATCCCATCCGGCAATGGAGGTAATTCGTCGCTTAAACTGCTTGAGGTCGCATTGACGACCACATCAAAAGATTTTCCCGCCAGTGCTTCGTAGTTACTAGCAATCACCGTGCCGTAGGGGGCAAATTCAGAAACCATTTGTTGGGCTTTTTCCACACTGCGATTGACGACTGTAATCGTTGTTCCCGCATTGAACAGTTGCCATATCACGCCACGCGCCGCACCACCCGCCCCCATCAGCAATACTTTCTTGAACAATAGCTTGCGGGCCAAATTCTGCTCTATATCAGTCAATAGCCCCGCACCATCGGTGTTGTCACCAAGAATTTCGCCATCTCTGAAAAACAAGGTATTCACCGCCTCCGCAGCCTTGGCACGTCCGGTAACTTGCTTGCACATTCCGAACGCTTCGAGCTTAAACGGCACGGTGACATTGCAGCCCTTGTAACCCTCACTCACCAGACGCTCTATGGTTGCCCTAAATCCATCCAAGGGAGCTTCGATCGCTTCATAAGAGATATCCTGAAGTGTTTGTTCCGCAAAGAATTGATGTATCAACGGTGATTTGCTGTGCGAAATGGGATTGCCTATCACGGCATATCGGTCGGTCATGGGGTGTGCTTTCATTGGCTAAGGCTTATTTGACGGCAGATTATAACGTAAGCGCCTGTCGCTTAAACAACACTGGCATTCCGACCAACACCATCATCCACACGATCGCCGCCCCCGAGGGCAAGTCGAACCACACCGACATCAGCAAGCCCAATATGTATCCTGCAATACCCACGGCGTAGGCCACACGCATACGATAGCGTTTCAATTTATGCGTTGCCAATGCGGGAACAATTAAGCTGGCAAACACCAGATAGATCCCTACCAACTGCACCGAAGCGGTGACCGCCAGTGCAAACAAGGCATAAAATACAAAATGATTTTGGCGTTGATGCACGAACCTCCATAGCAACAATAGTCCGGTATAAAGTAGCGCTGTCGCAATAAGCTGCGTATTACTAACCCACAGTATCTGACCTACCAGCAGGTCTTTCAAATGTTCGCCCGCATGGATGTCACGACTCATAAGCAATATGCCCATGCTGGCAGCCAGCACAAAGGTCAAACCGATACCCGCCTCTTTAATTTCCGGCATACTGTGCTCCAGCCAGGTCAGCAATGCCGCCCCGCACAGCGCACTTCCCGCTGCGATGAGTTGCACCAACATGGGCTGCCCAGTTAGATTAAGCAAGCCAGCCACCACCACACCCAGCCCAGCAATCTGCGCTACGGCGAGATCGGCAAAGATCACGCCGCGTTGCAATACACGCATACCGAAGGGGATATGCGTGGCAAGCACCAACAGACCCGCAACAAAGGCGGGCCACAAAATGTCGAGGGTGTTCATTTCAGCCCTGCCAACAAACGCGCAACACTGTCATCAAATAAGCCGTACAGGTTATTTGCGCCATCACTACCACCCACCGTAAATGGAAGCTCAACAGCAGAAATATGCGCACGCTGAGCAATCCATTCAGAAGGACGGGCACTTTGATACGCCGCGCGCAACACCATGCGTGCCGGATGTTTTTGCAGCGTCGCCAATACTTCGGCCAAATGTGATGCACTTGGCTCCATGCCGGGCTTAGGCTCCAGCGTTGTCACCTCTTTCAGGCCCAGCCAGTCATTCAAATAAGGAAAACCTTTGTGCTGAACGACGATGGATACGCCTTTAAGCGGGGCCGCTTGCAACTCCCATTTTGCAATCGCTACACGCCAGTGCTGATCAAATTCGACAAAACGCTGCTCATAGAATGTTGCGTTAGACGGATCGAGTAGTTCCAAACGCTTGCTAAGCACTTTGGCAACGGGTAAAAAATTGCGCGGATCAGTTTGAATGTGTGGATTACCTTGGGCGTGCACATCACCATCCGCGCGATCCAAACGTGTGGGCACCTCCAGCATCTGCACAGTTGAAGCGGCCTCAAAATAGCCATCTCCACCTGGCTGGATCGTGGTGTTGCCAGATTCGCGAAGCACCACTGGCAACCAACCTATTTCCAATTCTGCTCCCGTACATACCAGTAGGTTCGCACGCCGTGCTTTGGCAATTAAGCTAGGTCGTGCCTCGACGTGATGCGGATCTTGCAATGCTCCGGTAGCCGTATAGACATTGACTTTATCCCCAGCGAGTTCGTGCGTGAGAGATGCCCATTCAGGTTCACAAGCAAAAACATTAAGCTCGGCGTGTGCAGAAACAGGAATCAGGAAAACTACAAAAATACTAAGTAAAGAAAGAAAACGCGTAATCAGTTTTGGCACTGAGGTATCTATTTTATGATTCATATTGTTCTCCTAGTAGCTATGCGCGCCATGTGCGCCCATTGCCATGATGTATTGCACGAAAAATTGCTTGTCGCTCAAGCCTTGACGGGAATCATCTTGCGCAAGTTGAAAGCGGAAATGAGAAAATTCGCTAGCGCTATAGTCCAACATCCAAGTGCTACGTTGTGGCTTAAATGCGTAGTCAGCAATAATGTTCAGCGCATTTCGTGCACCTATTTTCGCCGTTCCCGGATCAAGGCGGTCATAGCGCAAGCCAGTGCGCCAGTGCGGCATAAACTGATAAACACTTTGTATATACCAACCGCTTTGAACTACAGAATAACGATCAATCACGCCCGTAGCAGCCGTGTTGTAGGTCAAAAGACCATTTTCATTTCGCTCAAAATACTCGCCCTGTAGCTTCAAATAACGATCCTGAATATTGCCGTTCGGGGAATATTTCCACACAAAATCCAGCCCCGTAGTTTTGCTTAATCCAGTGAAACTATCACTCACCCCGCCTACGCTATTCAACAAGTCAGGCACGGCGGTACTAACTGCTTTCACCCGTTTTGTCTGATGCAATGACAAGCCGATACGCCAACTTTGCTCAATACCGATGTCATCGCCGATGTGCGCAAACAAAACATTAGCTCCCGAACCATTTTGTGAAGTGTCGCTACCTGGGAAGCCTCGCCCCTTGCCAGTTTCTGCGCCGAGTTCAATAAACATATCGGTAGGGGCTAGCCACTTAAATTGCATGCCGTCCTCGCCCAGTTGATTATTCCAAAACGTGGCATACACCAGAGGCTGGTCGACAAAATCCCAAGTATGGGCGTGTTGATTATTAAGGTAACCTAGCGCAGAAAAGAATCGTCCGAATTTAAAATTTAGTCCGTTACCTAACGCAGTGCTTTGTACAAAAGCATTCTCTACGCTGACACCTCCTGCCGGAGCCAGGGAGAAGGTGGCAACGCCGCGATATTCTGGGTCAATATCGGCCGCGATGCCCAGCTCAGATTCACCGAGATTAAATCCTTGATCGTGCCCTGAGTTGGGATTCATCGCAAAACCTGTCGCAGCTATGCCTGGGTCTTGTTGTAAATTGCCGTACGTGCCGGAAAGAATTAAAGATAAAGCAGGATTAAAAGCCGTTGCGTTATTTACGCCTCCCGCAGCGCATGCGAAGGCGCTATGACACAACAACACAGCAAATACTGTGCGCGTATATTTTTTCAACATGATTACTCCACAAAAAAATGACTAAACCTCGCGCAGTATGCACAAGGGAAAAGACCAAACTTATGTGATAGAGGGGGGGCCGCGCGCTGAAAAAGCGGCAATTGAGACAACGTAGAAGCAGCTAAAGGAAATCGCAACAAAAAATAAAGTTTGCTCGACAGCCGCGAATAAAACCGAATGATTACCTAATGCACTACCGATTTGCGCATAAGCAGCGCACAAATTGCACAACTTATCGGATACTTGTGATTTGCCTTGAGAGTGTTGATGCTCAGCCGAAATATGGCTAATGCCGTGCGTCAACCCGCCCAATTGAGTAAACAATAGAGCAAAAGCCAGCAACAACGAAGGAAAGAATCTGTGCAATTTCATAGCGGAGGGGACTCTAACACAATGTAGCAACGAATTTCAGCCTCAGTCTCCAAAGTGTCGCCAATATTTTTTAAATATTTCACATTTAGCCCTAAAGTTTTTCCAAAGCCTGCCGATAGCTACATTACCAACCGGAATAAATTGCACTTTATCCGGTCAAATTAAGAAAGGCTGCATCATGGAAATTAACTCAGGTCACTCAAACGTGCAAATCTCGATTGCAGTTCAACCACAAAGTCCTGCATCGGGAACACGGGGGGCAGATAATAATTACAGTTTTGATGACAACACCCCTAACACAGTCATGCAAGTGACACCCAGCCCCTCGGTTAACACCGACGGACAGGATGTCGGCAGACTAATTAACACCTGGGCATGATGCCGTTCATGCATAAGGAAGGTTAAACCATGACCATTTCTGCTGTCACCTCAAAAATCGTGAGCGTTTCATCTAGCCATGAAACGCGTACTATCGAGCACTCACAAACACTGGCATTGAATATTGCTAGCGCCAAGCCAACGACGCAAAAAATAGAAACTCCATCCACTCAAACAGCAGCACCAGAGCAAGTAGATCGCGCCATTGATCAAGTCAACGAGGCGTTCCAACAAAAAGGCCAGAACCTGCGCGCATTGATAGAGAGAGACGAGGGCACGGGTATCAGTGTGGTCAAAGTCATGGACAAAGAAACCGAAGAAATTATCAGCCAGTTTCCCTCCAAAGAAATATTAGCTATCGCAGAATCAATTCGCCAATTTCAAGAAGGCAAAGGTTATCTAGTTAACACTAATGCCTAGCAGCACCATTAGTCTCTTCATAAAGGCCCGGAAAAAAGTAAAAGTACAAACAAGTTACAGTTGTAATGCTGTCGTTTTAACTCTGTGTTCTCGGTGTCACTGTGGTGCAATTGCGGCTTTAAGGATGAACAGAGGCCTGAGGATATTAGCAAACACCTAGCACCTCTACGACGAATTAGAGATTACTCACTCTCTAGTTGGTCGTTACTGGTGAATGACCAGGTGCGTGTAATACTGAGCACTTCGGTTTCCTTGCGTATATCAGGCGGAAAGGCACTATACGGCGCGGCGAGCTTAACGATACGCATGGCGGCTGCATCAAGAATACCTTGCCCTGATGAACGATTAACCTCCACGCTTTCCAAACTTCCATCTGAACGTATTGAAACAGTTAACGTCAGTCTGCCGTAAATTTTACGGTCTCTTGCCTGCTGGGGATAGTTCATATTACCTATGCGCTCCACCTTGCTACGCCAATCTTCTACATATCTCGCATAGCGATATTCTTGCGTGCGGGCACCGATAAATTTGCGCTTGGGCAGTTTTTCGTAAGAGTCCATGCTCTTACTGATTTCCGCTTCCAGCCTAGCGATTTCAAGAGAGCGCTGCACCAAGTCCTCGCCACTATCCTCTTTACCAACCGGTGGCTTATCAGATTTTTCCTGCGGCACGCTGTAATCACTTTTTAGCTGCGTGAGCAAACTCTTCGCTTGTTGTTCAAGCTGACGCACCCGGCGAGCTGATTGCTCTGGCGTAAATTGTGCATCATTACCTAATGCGGGTAACGGTGTTTTAGCGTGACGTTTCTCGGCTGTGTTTCCGCCCCCGTCAAGATTATTTTGAGCCATCTTGGCGGCATTAACTGGACGCATTTTCGATTTACTGTTAACCAACACCACCTCTAGAGGTTGCAGCGGCTTGCTTGACAATTTACTTGAGTCGGGCAATACAAAGCTCACACCAAACAGCACAAAAGCATGCACACCAAGCGAAAATAGCGTGGCAATGATAATGTTTTGCTTGAAGCCCCAGCTCATCATGCAGGCGTCACCTCGATCACGGAAATGAAACGCGCATCAAAATTTAAATCTATCAGATCAATCTCCCCTACTTCCAGCAACACACGTGTATTCGAAGGCTGTTCAGGTAACGACGGAATACGCGCAGTCAGTGGAATCTCGACCAGCTTGACGAGATTCTCACGCAACACCGTCACCTCGACCTGCTTCACTTCCTCCTGCAGCAACCATCTTAAACTCCAATAACGTTCCATTTGACGCTGAAATTCATTATAGAGACTATACGCCACTTCAAAATCACGCAAGATGGTAAACAGTGCCGTATCATTTCTAGCGTAAACTGGTGCACCATCCTGTAATAAAGCAATAATTTGGCGCTGATTCACTAAATCCACATATCTCCGCAAAGGCGAACTTGACCACATATATTGCGCCACACCCAAGCCTTGATGCGAAGCCGCAACTGTACTCATTTTCACTTTGCCATTATTCTGAGTGCGATATAGTCCCGGCACATCATTATCCGCAAGCAATTTACCCCATGTGCTATTAACCAAAATCATCAATTCAGACACCACCTTGTCAATGGGTGAGCCGCGCAAGCGATTGCTGATGGTAATGCGATCATTTTCCACATAAAAATTGTAGTCAACTTGCTTGGTGCTGTTATCCGCAGACTTACCGCGCAATGCTTCCAATTTATTGGCAAAATTCCACAACAGGGTCAGCTCTTCGGCATAAGCATAATCAAGCTGACCTGCCGCAATACTGTCCTCATTAAACAAAGGCTCCAAGGTGTCATGGCGCAAATTGTTCGCAATGTGCAAGCGCTCCAGACGACTCTCGCTATGCAATATCTCCAAAGACGTGGCATCTACTTCCAAATACAGAGAAAGCGCAGGACACACCTTATCAGCACATAGTGTGAATGACTGCACAACACTGTCCGGCAACATGGTGATTTTATCGCCCGGCATATATACCGTAGAAAGACGCTGTGCCGCGATTTCATCAATATCGGTATTTGGCAATATACCTAAAGCGGGTGCCGCAATATGTATCCCCACACGCCAATTACCGTTTTCCATACACTCTAAAGAAAATGCGTCGTCAATCTCAGTGGTCGTTGCATCATCAATACTAAAGGCATTGACTGAGGCCAAAGGCAATTCAGGATGAGCGTCTATCTCCACCTCAGGAAAACCAATGCCTTTAGGGAAATTCTCAAATAAAAAGCGCTGCAAATGATATTCACTAGTAGAGGGCAATGCACCGCAACGATGTAATAAATGCGCGGCGGAAAGGTGGGTTGCCGCACAAGCGGCCTCCAAGGCCTTCACCTCCAACGTATTGCGATCCGGCTTATAAAGTATCTGACGCAACGGCTCTACAAATTCTGGCGGCAACGTAAATGCAGTCAGTTTTTCTACATAACGAGCTTGCAGCTCCGCCTGCAGACGCTTCTTTTCTACGCTAGCCAGTGCGGATTTCAACGCCTCGGGCGGTGCGACTTTATAATGCCCCTTGCCTTTTTTGTAGAAATACATTGGGGAAGAGTGCAAACGTATTAAAGTGGCGGCGGCCTCTATCGGCGTTGGCACATGCCCAAAGTACTCCAATGCCAAAGCGTCGAAACCAAATTCCGACTGAGAACAAGATTCCCAAAGAAAATCGACCTCTATATCGGCGGCGATGGCTTGTGCCTGCGTTAAAAAGTCGCTCAAACTGGGCTGTTCGAAGCGCAGCATCACATTAGCTGCCTTAATTTTACTGCGTTTGCCATGGAGGTTTTCCACTTGCAATGAGCTAGTATTGTCCGCAAGGACGCTAGCGACCTTAAAACCGCCGTCTTCTTCGTAAAAAATATTCATTAGAAATCACTTCAAAATCGAAATGCAATTATAACCCAGCCCAATTGCCGAGAACTTTATTCATGATATGCTGTCTGTTCGTGAGCACTACATAAGCGCATCTGCACACAATCAATTTAGGAGAGAGCACCATGAACAAGATCATTAGCGGCATTATCTTCGCTTCCTGTTCCATTATTGCCGCACCAATGGCCTTCGCCTACGAACCTATGCATAAGGGCGCACCTTGCGACACATCCATGCACAAGAGTGCGCCTTGCGATACATCCATGCAGAAAATGAGAATGGATAGCAACCAAGATGGTATGGTTTCAAAGCAAGAATTTGACGATTTCCATAACAGCTATTTCAAAAAAATAGATGTCAATAATGATGGTCAACTCAGCCCAGAAGAAATGCAAGCTTCGCACTGCAAATTGCATGGCCGCGAAGACATGCACATCAGCAATCGCTTTGAAAAATCTGACACGAATCACGATGGTGCCTTGAGCCGCAAAGAAGCTAAAGATATGCCTATGTTGTCACAGTATTTCGACAAAATTGATGCCAACAAGGATGGCAAAGTTACTCAAAAAGAATTAAATGTCATGATGGGTAACCATCAAGGCATGCATGGCAAAATGTAACTCAGCGCAATCACAAATAACGCTGCTCAATAAAAACAGGGTCGACTTTACGCCGGCCCTGTTTTTTATTAACCCAAGCTGTGCTTACTTAAGTGACAGAATCCAACTTACGAGTGTTTTAATGTCTGAATCACTTACAGAGGCAGGAGTTGGTGGCATAGGCATGCCACCAAAGGATCCTTTACCACCGTGACGCACTTTGGCTTCCAGCATTGTTTGAGCAGATGCATCACCTTTATATTTAGACGCAATCATTTCAAGCCCTGGGCCTACCGTTTTTTTGCCCATCTTATGGCAAGTAGCACAGTTATATTTCTTCAATAATGCCTGACCATCATTAGCAAGCGCACTACTTACGAACATCAGTGTTGCAGACAAAACGAGCAATTGACGAATTTTCATGGTATTTTCCTCCTAGTTAATAAAGACTATATGTCATTGTAGCGCACCACCCACAATGAAGTACATCCATTAGACGAACTCTTGATAGACTATACTTAAAGCCCTAACTCTCTCTTTAATGAGAGCATATAAAATCGCAGCACATGTCATATAAACACCTCGCCTAAGTATTTAGTGAAAACGAAAGGATCTCGATGTATCTTGAACATTTCGCCTTAACCGAACCCCCATTCAAGATCACACCAGTCACAGAGTTTTTTTTCTCCGGAGCAAATCGTGGAGAAACTCTCGAAGCCCTGCTGCACTCAATTACTCACGGTGAAGGCATCATTAAAGTCACAGGAGAAGTCGGCAGCGGCAAAACCATGCTGTGCCGCATGCTGCTTGATCGCCTCCCTACCAATATCAAGGCTATCTATCTAGCCAACCCCAGCCCGTCACGCGAAGAATTGCTATATGCCATTGCCGATGGATTGGAGTTGGATATGGAAGGACAACGTGTCAGCATATTATTGCAAAACCTACACAACCATTTAGTGACAAAACATAATCAAGGTGAGTTTTGCGTAGTGTTAGTGGACGAGGCTCATGCAATACCATTGGAAACACTGGAAGAATTACGTTTACTCTACAACCTACAAATTGGCAAACATAAACTTGTCCAAATCGTATTATTCGGACAGCCAGAACTCAACGAAAAATTAGAGCAGTCCAATATGCGCCAGCTAAAAGACCGCATCGTGCACCATTTCAGCATGCAGCCGCTGTCCAAGAAAATGATCACGTCTTACCTAGCATTTCGTATGCATGCCGCAGGCTATCAAGGTCCAGATATATTCTCCGCCGATGCCATAAATCTGATTGACCGAACATCCAATGGCCTACTGCGCCGCGTCAACATTCTGGCTGACAAATCGCTGCTCGCCGCCTTTGTAGAAAACACCCACAGCATCGAAGCCCGCCATGTACAAGCAGCGATTAGAGACAGTGAACTTAGCTCCAACAAACATCAATTCAGCCGCCGCAACATCGCTCTTTCTGGCGGCGCCGTGCTTATTGCCATGGCTATTGCGGGTGCAGGATGGATGCTGGGGAAAACCGATTCTAGCCAGAATCAAACTAAAAGCATAACAAGCAAACCCACTCTCGCACCGCCAGCAAGCGCACCCGTCGTCGCAACAGCTACGCCCGCTAACAATTCTGCTGCGCGCAGTCTGTCGGTTACGGCTCCGAAATATGATAGTTTGCTTGAACAAAGGCATGCCGCCACAAAAACCATGCTCTCTCAAATTGGCAAAGGCGGGGTAAGCATTCAGCTGTACTACACCAACGACATACGCCCTGCGCGTATGGAACGATTCCTAATACGTGCGAAGAAAGCAGGGACGCTGTCCGACATTTATATTGTCCCCATCCGAATTAACCGTAAAAATGGTTTCAGAGTCCTATATGGAGCATATACAAATGATGCCGCAGCGCGTATCGGCATAAAGAAGTTACCCAAGCGCTACAAAGATGCCTTTGCGCTCACATTGCATGAGTTGGATGGTTATTGAACCTAAAAACCACAGTTCAATCCACAGGTTTCACAGATTAACGCAGATTAACGCAGATTTTAGAGCACTTGAAAATCTGCGCATTAGCACCCTATGGATGACTTGTCAGTTCAGCATTAGATGTTTTTTTAATTAGGAAGCCTTATCTCCGCCTTCGCGTAGATAAGGACTTAAATCACACCTTTTATAGAATTAAGGCGCACTGTAGCTTAGCTGTCCTTATCCATTTCTGGATGTTTTTCCGCAACCGCTTGGTCAATATGTTGCATCACGCCCATACTACCTTCCTCTGCGGCTTCCATTGCATGGATAATCTGATCTTGCAAATCATCATTTTTATCCCAAGGCTGATCCAGCATAGCCACCACATCATGTACGCAGCTATGAACTTGCCTGTGCGGTTCAAGCAAATGACGGAATGAAGGCGAGTCACCGAACACCTCAGCCCCAACTCCTTCATACCATTTCCCTAGTCGGCAATTATGGTGATCAACCGCAACAGCATTCCTAATATCTTGATTATCTGCATCGCTAATTAAGACATAAGCTCGTTGTTTATAGATGATGTGATCCACTTTAATCAACGAAGCGAAGCTAAGATCTTGCGCGTAACGTGCGCCTAACAAAGTGGTCACCGCTGACTCATTAAATTGCGTGAACTTGTGTTCCAAGCTACTGATAACGTCTTGTGACGAATTGGCAATTTCATGCATTTCCAGCGAATCTTTCTGCATATTGGAAGCGTCGTCTTGCAACATAAGCATGATTTTCCCGATGGACTCTGAGGCATTTTTTGTGTTTTCAGCCAGTTTGCGTACTTCATCAGCAACCACCGCAAAGCCACGTCCCGCCTCCCCTGCACGCGCGGCTTCAATGGCCGCATTTAGTGCCAGCAAATTGGTCTGGTCAGCGATAGAGTTTATCAATCCTACTGCCTTGGTGATTTCGGCACTGCGCGCATTCAGTTCAGTAATTGCATCATTGGCACGGTTTATCCTTTCCACCAAGCCCGACAAACGCTGAACAACATCTTTTACAGAGCTGCGACTTTCATCAGCATCTTCACGGGTTTGTTTCGCGAGCGATGCGAGTCGCTCCATATTGTCAGTAATAACCTTCATATCTTCTTGACTAGAGGACAGGTTATTCAAAAGGTTTTCGGTATTCAAAGTATGCACGCGCGACATCATTTTGGTGCGCATCGCGGCCGTTTTTTGCTCTGCCATGCCTGCAATCAATATATTCTGGTTCGTCAGCCCCTTCTTAAATCCACCGTGCAGACCTACCTCCATCGCGGTGCGATAAAAGTTGCCTGCCAAATTGCAACGGAAGCTCGTTTCCTGCTCACGAAAGAAAGTGCCGAGTTGATCCAACATGTCGTTCACGCTCCAACACAACAAGCTAATTTCATCATGATGATCGGATATGCCCGTCACACGGTGACTAAATTGCCCCTGCGCCACTTCGTCAATAACCGCTTTTAGTTTTGCGACCGGTGCAAGCCAGCGTCGGGCCTGCCATTGACCATAGGCTGACACGGCGAAAGATAGCACTAGAAAACCTAGCATAAATACATCCACGCCATGCAACCAAAAACTGGTCAGAATAATAACCAAAATGCCGAAGGAAAAAGACCACAACAGCGAAGAAAATTTAAATAGCAAGGACGAGTTCGTCATAACTAAGCCCTTTCTCATTCAGAATACCAACCAAGATTTGCGTAGAGGCCGCTATTGCATTTGCCGGCCCGGCTTTTTTTTCTGCTTCCAACATCATGCGATATACCTCGATGGCTGTGTTCACTCCGCTAGCTTTGGGCTTACGCCGGACAGAGAAATACCCTGTAATCTTGCCAGCTTGATCAAAAACTGGCGTCACATTGGTAAAAACCCAATAAAAACTACCATCTTTGGCCATGTTCTTTACATAGGCGGAACACTCTTCACTATTGCTTATTTTGTCCCACAACAACTTAAATACAGCTCTTGGCATGTCTGGGTGGCGAATAATATTGTGCTGAGAACCAAGCAACTCGGCTTCGCTGTAACCGGAAAACTCAATAAAAATTCGATTTCCGTAAGTAATGCGCCCAGTCTTATCAGTCATAGAAACGATAAAATCGTTTTCGCGCATGACTTTCTCAACGGTTGTCGGCGTTATTTTTCTTTTCATTTTCCCTCCTTCTACCCTTCATTGCCATAGCTATTCATGTTTACTATCGGCACAATAGTCACATTACTTTAGGGTAGATATCCATTTCACTTTAAAATATAAGTTAAGCCATACCTCATAACTGCATCTTAAAACATTTCAACACAAGCCCATACGGTCAAATAGACATACAAAATGCCCACTACTCTCCCTCAAATCACCTTAGATACTTCCGCGAACCCCCTACACAGCATCATCTGGTTACACGGTTTAGGTGCAGATGGTCAAGACTTCGTGCCTATCGCTGAAGAGATATCCCTCCCTGTCGCCGTGCGATATATCTTCCCTCACGCCCCCAAACAACCCGTCACCATCAATGCTGGCTTTATTATGCGCTCTTGGTACGACATTCTGGCAACGGATATGGATAAACAACAAGACTCAGTGGGGATAAGAGCCTCTCAGACTGAAATAGAAAAACTCATTGCCCAGGAACGCGAGCGTGGAGTTCTTGCAGAAAATATATTTCTTGCCGGATTCTCGCAAGGAGGCGCTATCGCACTACATACCGGATTGCGTCATGCCGAACAACTGGGTGGTATTTTGGCGCTTTCGACTTATCTTCCTATAGCTGAATCCCTAAAAAAAGAGGCTAGCTCCGCCAATAAAAACACCAACCTATTTATGGCTCATGGAAGTAGCGACCCCATCGTGCCATATACATTGGGGAAACATTCTTATGAACTTTTAATGCAACAAGGCTATCAAATCGACTGGCATGAATATGCCATGCCACACTCGGTGTGTAAGGATGAGGTGCATGACATTGAACGCTGGCTAAGCCAACAATTAAAACGCTAGAGATTGGCGCTCTCGAAGCTTCCCTTACAACACCTCTACTCATCATGAAGCCCTTATCCCTAATTCAAGGTCAAGAACCCTTCCCCCCGCTGAAGCATGCGCTTGAGCAACCAAACGGTTTGCTTGCGCTTGGCGGTGACCTATCTCCTGCACGCCTGCTAGAGGCCTATCGCCAAGGCATCTTCCCTTGGTTCAACGCAGATGATCCCATCTTATGGTGGAGCCCTGACCCACGCATGGTTTTAATTCCAAATGAATTCAAGATGTCACAGTCCTTACGAAAGGTGTTGCGCAAGGACAATTATGAAGTGCGCATCGACACTGCTTTTGAGCAAGTAATGCGAGCCTGCGCTGAACCTCGCGACGGACAAGATGGAACGTGGATAGTAGAAGGCATTATTTACGCTTATTGCGAACTGCATCGCTTAGGCTATGCACACTCAGTGGAAACTTGGATAGACGGCACGCTCGTGGGGGGCTTATATGGCATCGCACTAGGTAAAATGTTTTATGGGGAATCCATGTTCAGCCGCCAGACGGATGCCTCAAAAATTGCCATTGCCCATCTAGCTAAGCAACTTGAACTATGGAGGTTTGGCATGATCGATTGTCAAATGAGCACTCCGCACTTAAGCTCACTAGGAGCACACGAAATACCGCGCAACAAATTCGCCACGCGACTACAAGAATTGATACACTATCCTCCTATTGAATCTTGGAAGTTTGATCCGCACCTATTCAAATGAGCTTACTGCGCGACATTCCTCTTTCCGCCTTGCAGTTCTACCTGACTGCCGCTTATCCATGTAGTTATTTGGATAACTGCGAAGCACGTTCACAAGTCGCCACACCCAGCTTCCTCATCACCCCGCAGGTCTATTCTGATTTGGTGCAAATCGGTTTTCGTCGTAGCGGTACTTTCACCTATCGCCCGCGCTGCGATAGCTGTCAGGAATGCGTTCCCGTGCGACTAGATGTGGCTAATTTTCAAGCCAATCGCTCACAGCGGCGCAGTTGGAAACGGCATATGAACTTAGTCGTCACTTTGCATCCACTGGAAGACCGCGCAGAATATTTCTGCCTTTATCAGCGCTACCAATATGCGCGCCATCGCGACGGCGGCATGGACAACGACGATCAAGAACAATATCGTAGCTTCTTGCTGCAAAGCCATGTGGACTCAATGTTAGTGGAATTTCGAGACAATGGCATTTTACGCATGGTCAGCATCATAGATGTACTCACAGATGGAGTTTCTTCTGTGTATACATTTTATGAGCCAGACATCAGTGGCAGCAGCTTCGGCACATTCAATGTGCTGTGGCAAATTGAATTATGCCGAAAACTGCAATTGCCAAATTTATATCTAGGTTACTGGATAAAACATAGCCAAAAAATGGCTTACAAAGCCAATTTTCAGCCATTACAAGGTTTGTTAGATAACGTCTGGCAGAAGCTAGACAATCAACTCACGTAAATACTGTTTCGCAAATTTTGAACAAATCCCTCTGCTAGCGGCCTGTCCGGCTTGGAGTCCGACACGCTGCCAACACAACTATTGTGTTAATTTTTCCGGCGATTCATCGCCATTATTTGCAAAATGGAGCTAAGTAACATTTCGTAGAGGCCCAATTTCTCTGCAAGCCCTACCCTGATTGGGCTGCGAAGTGATTTAGGCCTAGATTAGACAAGGTGGTAGTCTGATCTCATGTAAAAAACACTGTTCCACATGCAAACACCCCATGCAAAAGCGTGGTCTAACTGCTGCGGGCATTCAACGATGGTATTGCAATTTATGCAGATCAAGTGCGGTTAAAAATCGCCCCGATA
>Ga0316204_10006831_pt1 | contig 17188 bp, 18 predicted proteins | sample 6monrhotite_MG_2_FD_205661 | JGI IMG/M metagenome (GOLD analysis project Ga0316204, IMG submission 205661) | Microbial mat bacterial communities from mineral coupon in-situ incubated in ocean water Damariscotta River, Maine, United States -... | ecosystem: Environmental > Aquatic > Marine >... | reverse complement strand
AGAGCTTCGTAGAGCTGGCTAAGCTGGTTCCTGCCCCGTTGATTCTTCTCGACGCGGCTGGCCGAGTGCTGAGGGCCAGCCCCGGCTTGGGACGCAAGGCGTCGTGGCTTCCGCACCCTGAAGAGCAGCTGCTGACCGACCTCGTCGAAGACGCGCAAGAGGCCGTCGCGGAGTACTTGCACAGATGCAGGCGCAGCACGCAACCATCGATCGGCTCGATCACGTTCCGGAACCCTGAGATCGGCGAAGCCGGAATCCGATACCGCTGCTTCGGGGCTGGTGTTGCCCCGGCCGCGGAAGGCGCTCGACTGGTTGTTCTCCGCCTCGTGCCTTCCAACGGGAGTGGCGAGCACGATGCGTTCCACACCCTCAATGAACGCATCCGTCAGCGTGACGACGCCAGACGAGGTCAACACGAGTTCGCGGTAGAAGTCGCTGCGAGCCAACAACGTCTGTCGTACCTGGTCGAGACCACTCAGGACGCGGTGGTCTTCATCGATGGTGACCACAACATCGACCGGTTCAACGCATCGGCGGAGAGAACGTTCGGATACACCCGAGACGAGGTGCTAGGCCGACCGGTCACGATGCTGATGCCCGAGCCACATCAATCCAAACACGAGCGCTACATCGCTCGATACGAGGAAACCGGGGAAGCCCAGGCGGTTGGAAAGATCCGGGAGGTCCGGGCCTTGCGGAAAGACGGCACGGAGTTTCCGATGGAGTTGTCCGTGACCCCGCTCGAACCCGACGCGGGTCGGTACGCCGCGTTCATTCGCGACGTCTCGACACGCCGAGCGTTGCAGGAGCGTATCGTGAGCAAGGAACGCCTCGCGGCCGTCGGTGAGACGGCAGCCATGTTCGCCCACGAGGTCTCCAACCCCCTCAACGGCATGTCCATGCATGCGCAGCTGCTGGAACGTCGTCTCAAGAAGGCCGGCGTCGACGACGAGAAGATCCAGAATAACGTCGCGCTGATCGCCAAGGAGATCCACCGGCTCACTGGGCTCCTCAACGACTTCCGTGGTCTGTCGAAGGGCCAACAGCTCTATCGCTTCTCTCCGACGCGCCTTCAGGATCTTCTCGGCGAGCTCTGTGAGGAACAAGCCCCGATCCACCGGGCGCTCCAGATCGCCACCAAGCTCGAGATCCCTGACGCGGTCCCCATGGTCGACGTCGACCGGGACAAGCTCAAACAGGCTCTGCTCAACCTGTGCAAGAACGCCTCCGAGGCGATGTCCGATGGCGGCACGCTCAGCGTGAAGCTGGTGGGCGGCACTGATACCGTCCGCGTCGAGATCAGCGACACCGGCTGCGGAATCCCCAGCGAGGTGGATGTGTTCAAGCCGTTCGCCACGACCAAGTTCGGCGGCACCGGTCTCGGCATGCCCGTCGTTCGTCAGATTGTGGACGCACATGGCGGGACGATCACCTACGACAGCGAGCTTGGGATTGGGACGACCTTCCAACTCGACCTTCCAATCGCCGGCACCGAAGTCGGCAATGGTGTCCGCAACTCGCCACCGCCGGTTGCGGACTGACACACGTCATCGTTGCACCCCGCCACGGACGCCCCCTGCGATCCAGCGCACGGTTTCGTAGGCAACCCTTCGAGATCCGAGGTGGATTTCCCGTGCCCTCTGAGCTGGCCCGCGTTTCGAAAGGAACGTAGGCATGACTTACCGACTGACCCTGCTCGTCCCGGCCTTCGTCCTCGCAGCCTGTACGGCGCAACCCCAGCTCCCGGTCTCTCAACCACCGACGAGCGTCCCCCCCGATTCATTCGCTTCCTTGGAAGCACCGCCGCCCCTGCCTGAGCGCGTCGACACCACCGCGCCCGACGCCGAAGCGCTGCTCGTCGCATCGGCGATGTCGTTCCTGGGCAAGACCACGGCCGAGTACGACGGCATGTCGATGGTGGTCGTCGAGCACGACCCCACCGAACTGCTCGACGAGGCGTTCGCGAACCGGAGCTTCTGCGAACTCGTTGCCGCTGCCGATATCGAGCCACGTGACGGCCGACTCACGCCCACAGAAGCGCAGCGCCTCGAGTCGTCGGTCTTGGCCGCGCTGTAGCCCGCGCGGGACAACCCTGAGGGACGGTCCCACCGTGGGCCCGCCCCGTGCTCGGTTGCCCTGCTACACTGAGAACAATGCCCTACGGGTTCGACGACGAATCGCACGCACCGATCTTGGTGCTGTGGTGGAGTGGGTCGACATCCCGAGAGGACGTGACGGCCTGCCTGGATGAGCTGACCAAGCGGTTCGAGGCCTGGGACGCGCCCGGACGCATCGTGTTCGACTTCGCCGAGGTCGGGGACTTCAACGCCGACATGCGCCGGCTGCTCGCATCATGGCGAGCTCGGAATCGCCGGCTGCTTCAGGACCGCGTCTCTGCGGCGGGCTACGTGTTCACCTCGCGACTCTCCCGTGGCTACCTGACGGCCGTCGACTGGCTCAAGCCAACGCCCGGCTTCGCCCGGCGCTTCTTCTCGACCCGTGCAGAAGCACTGGCCTGGCTCGAGTCCGAGGCGCCGAGCCCAGCGGCATGAGGGCCAGCCTCTTCCCATCCCACGCATAGGACGAGCCGTTCATGAGCAACAGCAAGGACTATCGACTGGCTCCGTCGTGGCGTGCCCAGATCGCGGACATGGGGCTCGATCCCGCCGACATCTTGCGCATCGCAGGGCTGCCCGAAGACCTGCTCTCGCGCCCCGACGCGCGCGTCTCCGGCAACGACTTCTTCAACCTGTGGAACGCAGCGGAGTCGCTGTGCCCGGGCGTCGAGCTTGCACTCGAGGTCGTGCAACAGACCACTGCGGAAACCTTCTCCCCGCCGTCTTTTGCCGCGCTGTGCAGCCCCAACCTGGCGGTGGCGCTCGGTCGGCTGGCCACCTACAAGCAGCTATGCGCGCCGGTTCGACTCGAGCTGGAGCCGACGGCATCCGGCGGTGTCAAAGCGGCGATCCGCTGGCTCACCAGCGCCGTGACACCGCCACCGTCTCTGTCCACGATGGAGCTGGCGTTTCTCCTCCGCATCGGTCGCATGGGGACGCGCAAGAAAATCACGGCCGCAGGAGTCTCGCTTCCGCAGATGCCGGACAACGTGCAGCCGTACGAGGTGTACTTCGGCACCAAGATCGGCACATCAACCATGGGGTCGATCGAGTTCGGCCCCGAGGAGTTGCGGATCCCGTTCCTCACCTCCAACGACGAAATGTGGGAGACATTCGAGCCCAGCATGCGCACGCGACTCGCCACCTTGACGGGCGAAGCGAGCACAGCCGAGCGCCTGCGTGCGGTCCTGCTGGAATCCTTGCCCAGCGGCCGAGCCAACATCGCCGACGTCTCGCAGCGCCTGGGCGTCAGCGCGCGAACCTTGCAACGCCGGCTCCGCGCGGAGGACTCCAACTTCAACGGCGTCCTCGCCAGCGTGCGCGAGCAACTCGCTCGCCACTACCTCGCCAGCACCGAGTTCTCGTGCAACGAGATCGCGTTCCTCCTCGGTTACGAGGAGCCCAACTCGTTCTTCCGAGCGTTCCACGGATGGACCGGCGAGTCACCCGAGCGACACCGCCAGGCCCACGCTCACTGACGCCTCACTCTTGCGCGATGACGCGCCGCTTGAGAACCCGGAAGAAGTGAAATCCGTGGCAACACTGGCCGCTCTGAGCCTCCTCTACGTCGATCGCCAGCGCGCGACCATCTCCAACCTCGAAGGCCCCACGGTGGCCTGAAATCAGAACGAGCGAATCGCTATCCCGCTCGAAGTGCAGCGCCAGCTTCCCGACGTCGGCATCGATGTCTCCGGGCATCGGCGCATCGCACTCGTCGTAGCTGAGCGCCGCGCCGACCCGTGCCGTGACCGACTCGAGCGCCCCGTCGAGTTCACCGCCGATCACCCCCTCGGCCAACAAGACTTCGCCGCGGCGCAGCTCGAACCAATCCATCCCCCCGAACTCGTTCCTGTTGTGGTTCGCTTGGAGACGGACTTCGTCGCCCTCGGCCCAGTCTGGAGTCTCACCAGAACCCGCGGCCATCGATAAGCTCGCGGTCCGAGGGGCCTTCTCATCCCCGCAGTCGAGTCCGGTCGTCCACACGCCCTCTTCAATCTCGAGCGTCGAGATCAAGCAGTCTGCATCGATGTCATAGAATCCGTAGCCGTCCGTCTCCCAACCCTCGACCGCGACATCAAAGGAGGCGTCCACGTCCGGATCCGCAGTCTCACAAGCAGGGTCGAGCATACTGGGGCCCGCGGTCTCGCTGTCCGTTCCGGCGGTCGACTCGTCGGCGCCATCACTCCCACCGTCACACGCGACGGCGAAACTCGCGACAAGCCCCAGAAACAATCCTCGCTTCAAGTGCATGGTGTCCCGCGCATGCATCGACGGTGCCAAGGTATCATTCCAGACCGATAGATCCGGCGAAGGGCGCGCTCACGACATTCTTGTCGCTCGCTCACTGGCTCACGAGCGTGGACGCGTCGAGGAATCGGTGCGGATGTCCCACGCGGACAGGGTCCTCATCGCAGAGGTATCGAACCGCAGCGACGATCACAACGTGCGCGCCCGCAGGAGCACCGTCATTGATCGCCTCCAGCAGCGCCCGCGCACGAACTCGGTACTGCGCTTCGTCTTGTGCACGCACAAAGAACCGGCACACCGCATCGCCGACCCGCTCCTGCGCCGGAGCCCCGAGTTCCTCCCGAATCCCATCGGTCAGTAGCCGGTCCGCGGTCTCGAGGTCGCCCTTCGCAGCGTGAGCGGATGCCCGAAGAAACGCGATGGTCTGATCTCCAACCGCGAGCCCCAGCGCCGTGTCATATGCACTGGCCGCTTCGTCGTACTTGCGCTGCGCCGCCAAGCAGTTGCCCATGTTCCTCCAAGTGGCAACGTGCTGTGGATCGGCGAGCATTGCGCTGCGATAACAACCGAGCGCGGCGCTCCACTCGCCGCGACCATCGAGCAGCACGCCCCGCGACACCCATGCCTCGGTGAACATCGGATCGGTAGCACTCGCGCGCTCGTACGATTGCAGCGCGCCGTCGAGATCTCCGCCCTGTTCCCGGTAGACACCCACTTGGTGATGGATACGCGCGTCATCTCCGATCACACCGAGCACGTCGTCGAGCACTTGCGCGGCATCGAGAGGGCGTCCTCGAAGGAGCTGAACCTGCGCGTAGGCTGCCGCACGGGTGAGCGGATCAGCGCCCTCCAGTGCCGCTTCAATCGCCTCGAGCGCCGCCTGCATCGCAGCCGGGTCTTTGGCTGCGATGGCGGACCGCAGGGCTTCAAATCGTTGGCGGAGGTCTGGACTGCCCATCTCGACGGCGCGCATGGTCACCCGAGATGGCGGGCCTGTCACCGCGTTGTCACACCCGGGCGCGTGATAGCGAGCGCCCTGTGTTTTTGCGCCGGTTCGGGGACAAATGCGCACCGGCCCTTGCCTGTCGCAGCGTGTACGATGTGGGACCTCGTGGGAGAGACCCAGACCATGCGCACCGCCGCTCTTTGCTTGATCCTTGGAACTTCAATCGGTTACGCGGGTTGTACGGTCGACGCTCGCGACAACATGATGGCTCAAACCGGTAGCGCGGGAGCGACGCAGGACTCGGGGATGACCGCCTCGACGACCGGCGACCCCACCACCGACGCCACCACGGACGTGAGCGATGAGACGAGCACCGGGGACGGCGCCACGACCGAGGACGACACCGACCCGGTCGGACCGATCTTGGACGTCGGGCCCGAGGAGACCGGCGGCATCGAGTTGGCCGAGGTGTTTGGGCACAGCGGAGACACGCTGTACCGCCTCGACCCCGAGACGCTCGACGTCGACGAAGTCGGCAGGTTCGAAGGCTGCAACGACGGAGCGGTCATCGACATCGCGCTCGACACCGACTCGAACATGTTCGGGGTCAGCTATGACTCCCTGTACGAGATCGATCGCGTCACGGCGCAGTGCACCCTGATCGCGTCCGGCTCCTATCCGACGTCGCTGTCGTTCGTTCCTGAGGGCACGGTCACCGTCACCGGAGAGGCCCTCGTTGGCTTCCTCGGCAACCGATACGTCCAGATCGACACCGAGAACGGCTCGGTCTCCGACATCGCCATGCTGGCGGACGGCCTCCAGTCCAGCGGCGACGTCGTGTCCGTCAAGGACGGCGGCACGTACCTCACTGTCTTCGGACCCGGGTGCGAAGACAACGACTGCATCATCCAGTTCAACCCGAGCAACGGGCTCGTGCTCCAGAACTACGGCACCATCCCCTACGACCAGGTGTTCGGCTTGGCGTTCTGGGCTGGCAAAGCGTACGGATTCGCCCGTGATGGTGAAGTGTTCGAGGTCGACTTCATGGGCGACACCGTCACGACCACCCCGATTCCAGTGCCCAACGCTCCCGCGGGTCTCGAGTTCTTCGGCGCCGGGTCGACAACGTCCGCGCCTCCCATCGCCGGCTGAGCGGAGCACGTCCCGAACAGGGCCGAGCAGGGCCGAACAGGGCGAACAGTGCCCTCGCGTGAGCAGAGCCCAGTGACGCGGCCCGTAGGCGTCCGGCATCTGTGTTTGAATCCCTCTGGGGATGGGGAACACAGTGATGCGAAACAAGAGCTTCAAGACGAGTGCGCTCGCAGCAACGATGCTGCTGGGCTGCGGTAGCGACGCTGCAACCGAAACCGCCGCGGCGGATGGGTCCGGAGGGCTGACGACGATGTCCGGCACAGCCGGTGAAGGCGGAGGGGAGACCGGCAACTCCGCCACCGCTGGCGGCTCGACCAGCGGACCCGCCACCGCAGCAGGAAGCGGCGAAGAAGGTGGCGGTGCCGAGAGCGGCCCGGGACCCATCAAGTTCGACTTCGGCATCATCCCAGACGCCGGCAACAACGTGGGCGCCTGCCAGCCTGGCGATGGCAACGGCAAAGGCAAGAAGGGCGAGCCGGACTTCTCGTACCTTTGGGCGGCCAACAGCGCCCAGGGCACGATCTCCAAGATCGACACGCAAACCGTCACCGAGATCGGCCGCTTCCAGACCGGCCCCACCACGCTCGGCAGTCCCTCTCGCACCTCGGTCAGCCTCTCGGGCGACGTCGCGGTGGCGAACCGCAACGGCGGCATCACCAAGATCTACGCGCTCGAAGAAAACTGCCAGGACACCAACGGCACGCCGGGTATTCAGACCTCGACCAACAACACCGCGTTGGCGTGGGACCAAGAGGAGTGCCGCGCCTGGCACATCCCGTTCAACTACGACAGCCAGCGACCCGTCGCCTGGGCACCGGGCACGTGGAACTCGTCCACCTGCTCGTGGGAGAACGAGCTGCTGTGGACCGCTGGTCGTATCGGCCAAGGGACGACCGACGAGGTGGTCTTGATCGATGGCGACGCCGGCATCGTCCTGGAGACCGTTAGTGTGCCCGGGCTCAAAGCGGACTCGTTCGGACTCTATGGGGGCGCGGTGGATGCCGACGGCAACTTCTGGGCCACGGGGTGGGCCACTGGCAACCACATCGTCCGGGTGACCCTCGAGGACATGGAGGTCACCGTTTGGGACGGCCCGTCCAGCACGGGCACGACTTCCCATTGGTACGGAATGACCGCCGACGTCGATGGGTTCATCTGGAACTGCGGAAGCCGAGCCGCACGATTTGACCCCGCGACCGAATCGTGGACTGTGAGCCCCGACCTCAGTGTGTCCTCAGGATGCATGGCAGACGGGGACCCCGGCGGGCTGCTGTGGATGTCGTACTCCGGCGGCGTGCGAGGCGTTGACCGAACGACCTTTGACGTCGTGCACAACTTCGCCACGCCCACCTCGTATGGCGTGAGCATCGACTTTTTCGGCAACATCTGGGCCGTCAACGGCAACGGTGCGCACCGGGTCGATCCCAGCGATGGCACGGTCACTTCCTACACGGGGCTGACCGGCGCCTACACGTACTCCGACATGACCGGCCACTCGCTCAGCGTCGTTGGTGGCGGCACGCCCAGCGGCTGATCGCGGTTCGCCCGAGCATCTCAGAACCTCCTCACGCGGCAGCTCAGCGGAGCCAAGCAGCGTCAGGAGGTCATGAGATGAGCACTACGCGGCACGAAGCAGCACGGACTCGATGATCCCAGCCGGCCTTTGGCTCTTGGGGGGGTCGGGCAGGAGCGAGCGCTCGTTGGCTGCCGATGCCCCATGGCGGGGGGTTGCTTCTTCGACGAACGCGACCGTGTTGGCAGCCTGTGCAACCGGGGCGCTGAACAAGCGCACCTCGAGGTCGGAGAGAGAGTTCAGGAGGGTGTAGGAGTCGTACGTCGTGCTCATGGCGGTCATCCCGATACGTTCCCGTTTAGTGCGAGTTCGGATCCATTTCGGGACGTCACGCAATTTCACGAGGTTGCGGAGGGCCGACCGGCCGGTCTCGGCGGTTGGTCAAAGTCCCAACACCGGACCGTCAGGGGACCGACAGTGAGCCAATCGGCCGGCTCGTGAACACGGGTTCCTGTCGGACCGACGGACTTGCGCTGGGCGAGCTGACCGCGGGCGCGGCAAGAGATTCGCTGCGCGAAGCGGGCCCGGCAGAACCTCGCCCGCGGCCCGCCTGGCTCGACGAAGGCCGATGACTTCTGGTCGTGTCTACTCGGTCCACGTGACGTTGAAGGTCGCGCCGTCGGCAGTCGCCTGAAATTCAACCTTCGTGTCGCGTCGCCCCGCGACCGCGAGGAACGTCTCGATACCCGTCGCGACGCCGACCCTTCGAAGGTCCGACATGCCTTCCCATCCGGTGAGCACCGCCCTCGCTTGCCCGGGTCCGACGACCTTCGGGACCAGCGTTCCTGCCGAGTGCCCACGCCCATAGACGATCGGTGCGCGCTGCAAGAGCGCACGCGTGCTCGAGAGGCGGATCAGCACCTTCCAAACCGACCGAAGCGTCTGCTCGATGCCTTGCTTCACGACGTCGGAGTAGAACGACAACAGCTCGCGGTCTGCCTCGTTGGCGATCCCGTAGTAGAGGTCATCCACATCGGTCGCCCACAACCATGCGGCAGGAACCGCCGCGTGTAGCCGGTCCCGCTGCGCTTGGGGAAGCGACGCGAAAGCGCTCTCCACGGGTGCGCTTCCCACTTCTTTGCGGAAGAACTCGACGTTCCGCAGAAAGACCGCTCCGGAGAGCGAAGGGACGGCGCGGTCTGGCACTGCGCGATATTGTACGCCGTCCGGGCCCGGGTGCGCCCGTAGCACATCTCACGCGTGCCAGCGGACGTGATACACGGCGCCGTCGTCCGTTGCGTCGTACCGAACGGTCACGTCTTTGCGGCCAGCGACGTCCATCACGGCCTTGATGCCCACCGCCACCCCAAGACGACGCAGATCGGGGACTCCCGGCCAACCGGTGAGCACCACCGTGGCGGTTCCTGGAGCGTCGATCGTGGTCTTGATCTGCCCAATGGAGTGACCTCGTCGGTAGATCACCGGCGTGCGGCTGAGCAGTGCGCGGTCGGTCGTGAGCCGGATCAAGATCTTCCAGACCGAGCGGAGCGTCTGTGAAACGCCCAGTCGCACGACTTCGGAGAAGAGCGGCTCGAGGTCCCGTTCGGCATGCCGTGCGATGACCCCGTAGTAGTGATCGACGACGGAGAAGGGAATCCAGGCCGCCGGTACCGCGGACTCGAGGATGTCCTGCTGCTCTTGACTCAACGATGCGAACGCCCGGTCCACCGCGTCATCTCCCACCACCTGCCGGAACACCCTCTCGGTGCTCAGGTAGAGTGCGCCAGAGAGCGCTGGGACATTGCAGCGGGGCACGAGAACCCAGTGTACGCGTGGCCTCGCCCTCAGCGAGCGACAACAGGGAACGCGCTGACAGCGCAGGAGCTGCGGAAGCCCGTCGGTCCAGCAGGTCCTTCACGGGGTCGACGATCGGGCGAGTTTCGCCCCGGATGGGCTCACTCCCGCGCTGAAGGTGCAGATCGACCAACACCCGAACTGGCGTTTCCGGGCTCGTACATGTCCGTCCCTGGGGTTTCACCTTGCGCCAGGGATGGCCTTGTCCCAAGGTACAGAGGCGTGACAGCGCAATCCAAAGAGCGTCGCAAGGGCCGTTCCACCGCCGGACGGGTGAATGGGATCCGGTTCGAGTGGGATGCCCATGGTGCAGAAGGCTATGCCGTGGATGTTCAGGAGCGCAGCCACGAAGACTCCGGCGACCTGATCGCGGCCAAGATTCGCCGCGATTGGAGCGAGGAGTCCGCAGAGCCCGAGCAGTCGACGGAGTCCACCGAGCCCGTGGACGAAGCTGACGCCTGAGGCATCCTTCAGACCTGTCCTTTGAGGTCATGCGAGGCGGAGGCCGTGTCCTTGGCCACACAGTTTTCTGTCTCGGTCGCCGTCCATTCGTGTTGACGAATGCAATGGTTGCGACGAAGATAGAAAGCCTGCTGCGTAGTTCCGCTGAGGCATGAGCCGTAAGCGTGGGCTTCGCACACGCGAGCACGCCCATGTCCCTCACCGTCCTGCCATTCGTCGCACTGTTGTTCGCTCCGGATGCGCTGCAGGCACCGCCCGATCCGATGGGCATCGTGAACGGCGACCCAGTCGAGACCTGCGGATGGCCGACCACGGTCTACACAGGAGGCTGCACGGCCACACTGGTTCACCCGCGTGCGATCTCCACCGCGCAGCACTGCGGTACGCCGTCCGCGATTCAGTTCGGTATTGCGGCCGGGGATGGCCCGTCTGTTGCCGTCACCACCTGCGTGGGGGATGGCAGCCAAGACGCGATGCTGTGCGAGCTCGCCGAGGAGGTCACCGCCGTACCGGTCACACCCGTTCTCTTTGGCTGCGAGGCCGACATGTACTTGCAGCCGGGACAACCGGTCGTGATGGCGGGGTTCGGGCAGACCGCGTTTGGGGTCGGCGGTGGCACCAAGCTGTGGGCCAACCAGACCATCGCCGCGGTCGAGCCCGGACGGGTGATCATCGGTGAGGCCGGCGACGGCACCTCTCCATGTCCCGGTGACTCCGGCGGCCCGGTGTTCCTCCAGGTCGACGATGGCAGCTGGCGGGTGTTCGGCACGGTGTCGGGCGGGACGACCCAGACCCCGTGCAACTCGGCGGCCGACTTCCAGCGGATCGACGCTGTGGTGGGCAACTTCGAGGCTCAAACTGGGCTCGACATCACCCCATGCTTCGACGGCGCAACCGGGGACTGGGATCCGAGCTCCGAGTGCGGAAGCTTCTTCGCCGGTGACCACACCGGAGCAGGCTCCTGGGACAACTGGTGCGAGGGCATCCCTGCGAGCGGCTACAGCAGCACTTGCGGTGAACCGTTCGCGTCCAATCCTACCGAGAGTACGACCGGAGCCACATCCGACACCGACGGGGACACCGACCCCACCGACGGAAGTGGCGGGACCGGGGCAGAAAGCACAACGGGCGGCGCATCGGGTGGCAACAGTGGCAGCGGCTCAGAGACCGGCGCGCCTGCGACGAGCGCGACCGCCGACGGAAGTGGCGGGCCCGACTCCAGCTCGGGAGCACTGCCCGACGCCGACGGCAACGGTGGGGATGGCGGGTGCAGCGTTCCGAACCGGGCCCCGCCGGCCTCCTTGTTGCTGCTGTTCTTGGTCGCCGGCCTCCGCCGCCGGCTCGCCCGCTAGGCCACGCCGATATCCCGCAGGCGCTCCATCAAGAAATCGAGCGCCAACACCTCTGGGTTTTCGCTGAGTCGCGCGTCGTTTCTCGGATGACAGAAGAACGGCATCGAGTACCGCGAGCGGTTCGCATTGCCCGGAGGGTTCACCACCCGGTGCGTCGTGGACCGGACCCTGCCCCCGGTCAGCAGCTGCAACATGTCACCGCTGTCGCACACCATGACGTTGGGCGGGGTCTGGACATCGATCCACTCCCCTTCGCGGGTCATCAGCTGTAAGCCAGGCTCGGTCGCCACGGGCAACACGGTCATCAAGTTGATGTCCTCGTGCGCCGCGGCCCGCACTGCGCCGGGCTCGACCTCGTCGGGCAGCGGCGGGTAGTGGATCACACGAATCACCGAGTTCCCACCCCGGGTGAAGTCCTCGAAGAACCCGTCGGGTTTACCGAGGTATGTGCCAACGCTGGTCAGCAGCGTGGTTGCAACGCGATCGAGCTCGTCGAACAGAGCGTTGAAGGTCCCGCCAAACTCCGGAAGCTCCGCCGGTTCCACGTTCGCCACCACGTCTCCCTCCTGACGACCGACGTGCCAGAACTCCTTCATGTCCGGCACCGTCTGCCCCTTGGCATGCTCGACTCCAAGCGAGGTGTAGCCACGCTGACGACCCGTGCTGGTGTCCTCGTAACGTTGTTTGGCGGCGGGCGGCAGCTCGAACAACGCACGGGCTTGTGCATAGGCGCCCGTCAACAGCGGCTCGGGAACGTCATGCTCGGTGATCGCAACAAAACCAAACGTCTCGAGCGCTTCGCCGAGCGTCTGCACCGCCGCAGCGCTTCGGGTTGCGGGCGCCAGGTCGTGGAGGCTGATCACCGGGATCGTCGCGTCTGCCATCGGGCGGAGGTTTCACCCGACCGAGCGGACCGGTCAAGTCGCCTACGTCTGCTACAGTGAACGCGTGGGACCTACCCGGAACTCCAAAGGGCAGCTCGAAGACTACGGCCATCGCGAAGTCGAGCTCCCCTCCGAGTCCGAGACCCCGGCTGGCTGGGTGCGCTCTGACGGCACGCAGGAAGGCTACGCGCCCTCTGCCGACGTCGTGTTCGACAACAGCGGGCGCCCACAGGGCCTCGCCATGCAGCCCCTGCGCGGCCACGCCGCAGTCACCACGATCCTGCGGTTCTTCAACCTCAGCGCGCTCGATCGCAAGGGTGCACTGGCTCCCGAGAAGCAAGTCGAGCACCGGCATCTCCAGGTCCAGCTCCAAGATGGCGCCAGTCACCGCGGTTTGCGCGACTGGATGCGACTGCCGGTCAGCGTCGAGGTCCTCGTCGGGCCACAGCAGAATCCCGGCCTCATGAAAGACCTCGGCGCCGGCGGGCTGCGGCTCGAGGACGTCGAAGGCCGGTTCATGGTCGGAACCCGCATCGAGGTGATCATGCCGCTGGCACTGGGTCAGCGGCGCGGGACGATCGTGTTCGCGACCCGGGTCGCGTGGGCCAACGCCATGCGAAAAACACTGGGCCTCGAATTCACGGCCGCTCCGAGCTGGCACGAGCGGTAGTCTTCGCGCTCGCGTGTCTGCCCGTGAACTGATCGCCCTGGGAACTGGCTCCCAGGTTCCCTCGCGCTATCGCAACCACAACGGCTACCTGCTGCGGTGGGATGACGAAGGTGTGCTGTTCGACCCCGGCGAGGGAACGCAGCGTCAGATGATCTATGCGGGCGTGGCCGTCAGCGCGATCACTCGCGTCTGCGTCACCCACTTTCACGGCGACCATTGCCTCGGACTTGCCGGCATCACGCAGCGGCTCTCGCTCGACGATGTTCCGCATCCGATCCACGTCTACTTTCCGGCGAGCGGGCGCAAGTACTTCGACCGACTTCGGTATGCGTCGATCTACCGCGAACGCGCGACGGTCGTGCCCCACCCGATCGAAGACCCCACCGAGGGCATCGACATGCCCTCGTTTCGGATGACCGTGGCCCCACTGGATCACGGCGTGCCCACGCTCGGGTACCGAATCGACGAACCCGATGGCGTGCGCATGCTCCCCGAAGAGCTTGCGGCGCGCGGCGTTGTGGGACCGGCGATCGGGCAGCTCGCACGGCGGGGATCGATCGATATCGGCGGCGACACGGTGCGGCTCGAGGATGTGAGCGTGGCCAAGCCGGGACAATCGATGGCGTTCGTCATGGACACACGGCCCTGTGCTGGGGCTCTTGCATTGGCCAAGGACGTGGACCTGCTGGTGATCGAGTCCACGTACCTGCATGAGGACGTCAAGCTCGCGCACGACCACATGCACATGACCGCGGTTCAGGCTGCCACCATCGGCCGGGACGCGGGCGCGCGCAGGGTCGTGCTGACGCATTTTTCGCAGCGCTATCCGTCGCTGGATCCGTTCATCGAGGAAGCATCCGCGATTCACCCGGATGTGGTCGCGGTGGTGGATGGTCAGCGGGTGTCGGTTCCGAAGCGAAGAGACACCTGAAGCCGCATCGGCAGGCGTGGGGCATGCCCCCGGTTGTGAGACGAGCCGCAACAACGGCGCCTGGGGCTGCACTGGTGGATGGCGCCCGCACGTTTCGTTTCTGGCGTTGCCGCGACCGAGTCCACACGCAGGGCATGGGCGCGCAAACACAAGGCGTTCCCGGGTTCGAATGGAACGGAGTCGACATCGACGAGCTGCCCGGATCGCTCACCAACATGGCGATGTTCGAGTACCAGGAGATGCAGGCGCTGATGTACTGGCTGACCGACGCGGAGGTGCTGCTACCGTGGCAAGACAACCTGCGCGGGTCGTGACGGGGCCGCAGACACGCGGCCCGTCACTTCAGAGCCTATCGCTCAGGCTGCGTGACGAAGACCGACACTGTGCCGTTGATATGGATGCTCTCGCAGCCAAGGGCGACGCGTTGGGTGATGTCGCGAACATCGAAGGCGCAAAGCCGCCCGTTCTCGAAGTCGATGCCGGTGAGCCTGACGATGAGCAGGTCTTCGTCGGGTGACGGATAGGCTCGGATCCCCCACTCGCTGGGGGTGGGGATAAAGAGCGGGGTCTCGCCCATATCGGTGTGGTGCAGCACCGGTCGGTCATCCGCATCGACGACGGTGTATGTGAGCCCCCCTTGGAACCATTGAAACTCGGAGACGTTGGCCCCGTCCTCGAGGTCGTGGTTCATCAGATGCTGTCCGTCGCCGTCCACCATCCACAACGTTCGCTGACCGCCGGACTCCGTCTCGTCCTTGATGTAGGCCAACCACGCACCGCCGGGGATGAACTGGACGCTGCTGGCATCGACGCTGTCTGCCTCGAGCAGCAGCGGAGTGTGAAGCGTCGTTTGAACGGCCGTCAGCGCGCCGTTGGCGGTCCATGCCGCGAAGGAACCGTCATCGTTGATGGTGGCTGAGACGAGGTCGGGAGATTCTGGCGTGCCCGCGTCGATGAGGGTGAGGTCGGTTCCGTCGCTGCTCAGCGAGAACAGACCATTGCCGCGGGAGAAGTACATGATCCGCGAGCCGTCAGCGGACCTCCACGTCCTCGAGACATTCCCAGTGGGATGCGAAACCATCTCGAGCTCATCGCGCTCGCCGAGGTGCAGCTCGCGACCTTGGATCTCACTGTCGACGTTCGCAACCAGGAACATCGAATCACCTGCCGTCGTCCAGTTTGTGAAGCCCACGTTGGACCCTGTGCTCTCCGCGACGACACCATAGTCGGTGCCATCGGAGTCCACCGCCCACGTGATCGTGTTGGGGATCCCTGCGGGACGCGAATTCGCCCAGAATCGGTCTTCGAGGGGGCTCCACGCGAACTGGATCTGGTCGGCAGCCAGGCCGTCGTTCTCGAGGTTTCGGATCTGGGTGGTTTCGTTACCATCCCACTCGGCCCGCCGGAAGCGAAGGTCGTTGTCGATCCACGCGACTTCGCGGGCGGAGGGGGCCCAGGCGAATGTGCGCACTGCGGTGCCGTCGTAGGTCAGAGCGTTTGTTTCGCCCGTGACCACGTCCGCAGTCATGAAGGCGTTGCCCCAGATGAAGCCGAGCGTCCGACCATCGGGGTGCATCTTCGGACGCTGTCCGTACTCCGCGAGCGCAACACCATCGACTCCGGCGGGCGAGAGCGAGACCTGGTCGGAGAAGTCTCCGGCGGAGGTCTGCAGCCGTGTCACGAGGCTTTCGTGGGACGTCCAGGTAATTCGGTACGCGTCGGTGTCGAGCGCGGGTTCCGGTTCTTCCCCCGTACTGCCACCGCTGGTCTCGTCCGTCTCTCCCGGCGGATCGTCGGTGTCCCCACTGCTGCCGGAGGTCTCCGCGGCGCTTGTACCCGTGCTCTCATCGGAGGGCTCGGAACCCGTCGAGGTCGGCGCGTCCTCCATGCCTGTGCTGGCCTCCTCGGTTTGGGTGTCGGTGTCCGTGTCGGGTCCGACCGCGCCCATCTCGTCCCCACAGCCCAAGAGGGTGAGGCCAGCGAGGATGCACAGGGTCGCAGGGCGGCAAGACTTCGTTCGGATCTTCATGACAACCCGGCAGTGACGAGGCCCGGACAACGGTTCACTGGGCGGGCGCTTTTTTTTGAAGAACCTCGCGAGCCTGTGGGCCAGGGATCGCGCTCAGCGGGCGCGGAAACCCCGCGCGGAGAGCTGCTTCGGTTTGCGCGACGGTTCTATGCGGCGGTGCCGGTCTCGCGGGACTTGTACGTGTAGTACCCGCTGCCGCCGCCGTAGTCGCAGCGCTCTTGCCGAGCGTCGACCTCGTTGAGCACCACGCCGAGCCTGTTGGCATCGCTCTGCATCAGGGCTGCTCATGGCGCGCTGAAGCTCGCCGCGTCGGGTCTGCTCGCAGCGGCTCACCACGATGACGCCGTACGTCGGTGCATGGGAGCCCAGCGGTCGGTCCGAGGACGGCGATTGCGGCTTCGACCCGAGCCTGCATCGTGGTCTCGGTGTGGCTGCGCCAGCGCGCGTGGTCCTCGAGGAGGTCTCGAAGCTGGGGGTCCGCGGTACGCAGGGGAGCATTGAGGTCGGCGGCGTCGTATTCGAGCCCGAGCGTAGGCTGTCCGACTTCGGTGGGGCAGCCCAGCCAAGTGCAGGCTGCGTGTCCTTGCTCGGCGGCGACTGCCGGCCCCAGGAATGCTCGACGGGGGCGGACACCTGCGTGGTGCCATGCAAAGCTGGCCACCACAGCGACCGAAAACAAGTCCACGGAGGCCGGGCGGGGGTGATACGAGTTGACGCTGAGGCGGACGCGGCTTCGACTCGACTCGACTCGGTGCGTGGTCGCGTTTCCGAGCAAGGCGCCGTAGTGGCGGCATAGGGTTCGGAAGGCATCGCCGACGGTGGGCGCCGCCGCGAGGAGATACGTGAGGTGTCCGTAGCTGGCCGAGCGTAGGGACTGTCTGAAGTTTTGTGTATGAGGCCGGCGGGCTGAAGATGGGCTCCCGAGAGGAGCAAGCATGAACACCAGAAATCCAGAAGTCGAAAAGCTGCTAGACCAGCTGAACATCACGAAGGACACCCAGATCTTGGGAGAGGGTGGCCTCGTCAAGGAA
>Ga0316204_10006830_pt1 | contig 17189 bp, 14 predicted proteins | sample 6monrhotite_MG_2_FD_205661 | JGI IMG/M metagenome (GOLD analysis project Ga0316204, IMG submission 205661) | Microbial mat bacterial communities from mineral coupon in-situ incubated in ocean water Damariscotta River, Maine, United States -... | ecosystem: Environmental > Aquatic > Marine >... | reverse complement strand
TAGTTTTTTGCTGATGAATACTCGGTAATTGCTGACTAATATTTACAAAACTATTAATTACACCGTCATCTACAAGCTTACTCAGCTTATCTTGCGCAAATTCCATATTGATTAATAGACTTTGCGGGCTCTTACCTCTCACCAAATAAAACTGATTAGAAGCATCGGGTTGTAATATGTCTTTTATTAAATTTTCTTGATATTTTAGGTCAATATTTACATTTTGAAATTGCCGTATATCATCTTTATTCTCAGTATCCTGAAATGATAAAACAATTGCAAAAATAGGTAATAACCACATTGCTATCCAAATTTTTCTTGTTGGAAAACATGCGCCTAAACTTAGAATAGAATCACATAACTTAAGGATTGAGATAGATAAATTATTATTCAAATTAATAACAGGAAATAACAATGCAACAGTAATAAAAGCTCCAGTTAATCCAGCAATACAGAAAGTAGCCATTTGTTGCAGGCCAGGAAATGGTGTAGAAAGTAAAGCTAAATAACCAACAATACTGGAAATTAAACCTAATGAGATCGCTGGTAAAATTTTTCTTAAACGACCCCAGTCTTGGCTAGAGCTATCCGTCGAAAAATAATGAAAAGCATAATCAACGGCTACACCAATTAAACTAGCACCAAAAACTAAGGTCAATAAGTGTATCTCTTCAAAAACCAAAAGAATAGCCGTAAAACCACAAGAGATACCAAACACTAGAGCTAATGAAGTGAGCAGAAGAGGTCGGATACTTTTAAATGAAAATAATATCAACACAATAACCAGAATTAATGATGTTAATCCAATTGTTGAAATCTCACCTTTGGCCGTATCATAAGCCTCTGAAGCATAAAATAGAGCACCAGTTCTGATCAAACTATTTTTAGTTTTCTGAACAAGCCATTTATCTTCTAATTTTTTGATTCCAGAAATAATATCTTTCTGAACGTTTGGGTCAAAAGGGCTAGCGTTTAATGTAGCGCTAACCAAAACATAATATTTACCATCATAATTGGCTGTTAAATGCTCCTGATTAAGGCTTAATTTAGAATCTTGAATATTTGATTGAGAAAACCGATAGGAAAGTAAAAAAGGATCCGATTGAACTAAACGCCCAAGACCTCCAGAGATCGGTGAAAATAATGCTTGAACAGAATCCTCTGAAAAAACTTCATATTGTTTTTCTGCTAATAAGTTTTGGTCAAAATTATTTAATAAGTGGTACTTATAATTAAAAATAACTTTCGCTGACTCCACTTGCTTTTTACTAGTAATATCAGAAACCACTGTATCAATCCAAGGCGACTGAATTAACAAATGGGATAGCTCATCAGCTGATCTCTTTGCAACTGACTCATCTTTGCTTTCCGTTAAAAAAACTAATTGCTGCATATTTTTTTCAGCAAAGTTTTTGAATGCTCGATCAACTATAGGGCTAGTTTCAGTTGGGGGTAAAAGCTTTAATATATTAGTTTCTATTTTAAGAGTCTTTAATTGACTATTTAGCAGCAAAAATAAAGAAATACACAGCACTACCCATATCAAAGCACCTAGCTTGGTATTAATCCACTTTTCGTTCATTATTAATTACCTTAATTAAAATAATCATATAACCTTTAGCTATTTCGTAAACTCATTCTAAATAATGGTTTAAAGACGCTTTCAATTTATCAGATTGTTGAGTTAAAGTAATATGGGTAATATCGCCACGGACTTCAGTATAAGAGAGTTTCTCAATTCTGTTACTACCACTAATAGACAAAGTGGATAAAAAGTCTGCTATTTTATTTTCTTTAGGCTTTAAGGTAACTTGCCACTCTTCTGATTGACAATCCCAATTCATATCAAATTCCTTTTCTAGTTCCTTTAAATCACCTTTGGCTAAATTCAAAAAGATACTCGACACCCCTTCCATAGACATCATCTTTTGTTTTGCTAATTTTTTATCATACCTATCGTATTGAGACATACCTTGAGCGTTAATCACCATTGTTGATTTTATAGGCTTGTTAACTTGCCAAACGAGATTATTAGTCTCACTCATCCACATAAAACCATAAGAACGTAAAGGTTTAGAAAGAACTTCAATTTCTTTAATTTGCTCGAACTTGGCATTGATCCGTTCGTTTGTTATCAAACTTGATATTTTTTCAACATCACAAGCAATTGATACACCTGAGAACAAGCAGACAAATACTAATAAGATTAATGCTTTTGGCACAATTAAATCCCTAATTTTTTTAGCAGAATAGGAGGAGACACTAATTGCAAATCATTCGTTTCTAAACAGACAGCAACTTGTATAGTGTAACCTTTAGTCAAACGTTTACCTGATTGAACACAACTAATTTCATAACCAATTTTCAAACGATTCTCATATTCTAGTATGCTCGCTTTACACAATAATTTTTGTTCAAACTCTGCAGAGTTAGTATATTTAACTCTCAAATCTATAATTGGCCAAAGGTAACCTGACTCTTGCATTTTCAAATAACCATATTCAAATTGATCAAGCAATTCACAACGAACCAATTCAAAATATTTTAAATAGTTTCCATGCCAAACAATATTCATTGGATCCAAATCAAAAAAAGGAACGTCAATTAGTATCTCTGCAGATGGTAAATTCGTTTTCATCATTACCCTTTCAACTACTTTAATTAGTCTACTTCTTAAATTAATAGGTTGACCAAGACTTTTCTTGAATCATATTTACAAACTTTCGAAGATCCGTATCAAGAGGTCGATCTTCAGTTAAAAGTTCAAAATGACTAAATACTTCAGAATGAGTTTGTAAAACTTCCTTCGATAAAGATGACTCCTCTACCTCTTTATTCTTAAGTCGGATATCCAACCCTTGAGTACTGCTCATTAATGCCGCAGCTGCGACTTGTTCTGTTAATTCTAAAACACGTAAACAATCTCTCGCAGCAATCGTTCCCATACTAACTTTATCTTGATTATGACATTCAGTAGAACGTGAAAAAACACTCGCTGGCATAGTATTTTTCAAAGCCTCAGCGGTCCAAGCACTAACACCTATTTGAACCGCTTTAAAACCATGATTAAGACTTTTTCTATCACCTTCAGCGGCTGATAAGTTGTTAGGCAAGCCATTATTAAATTTATTATCCATTAGTAGAGCCATTTGTCGATCCATTAAATCAGCGAGATTAGCCACGCAATTTTTTAATGTATCCATGACTAACGCAATATGGCCACCATAAAAATGACCTCCGTGTAAAACATGTTCACCTTCCCAATCAATAATAGGGTTATCATTCGCACTATTTAATTCAGTTTCGATCATGCTTCTCATCCAAGGAAGCGAGTCGCGAAGAACACCGATTACATGTGGTGCACACCGAATAGAATAACGATCTTGTAATCGCGCTGAATTCCGAGGGTGATGTTCATGGTGAAGATCTTGCCTAATCCAATCAGCAATTTGGTTTTGACCCGGGTGAGGTTTAACACTGAATAGAATATCATCAAAATGATGGCTATTACCTTTTAAAGCAATTGAACACAAAGAAGTAATTCTGGAACACAAACGTGTTAAATACTCTGCGCGCGAATAAGCCAAACATGCCAAAGCCGTCATTACAGCAGTACCGTTCATTATAGCTAAACCTTCTTTAGGTTTTAATTTAATTGGTTCAATTTTTCTTTGCTTAAACAAGTTAGCCGTTTTATATATTTCATTATTATAATAAACCTCTCTTTCTCCAATCAGTACAGCTGCTACATAAGATAAAGGGGTTAGATCACCACTAGCTCCGACCGATCCTTCTTGTGGTATGACTGGAATAATATTTTGATTCAATAAAGTCATTATTTGCTTCAATAACACCAACCGAACGCCGGAATACCCTTGACTTAAAGATGTTAAACGCACTGCTAAAATAGCTCTTCCTTGTATTGAAGAAAACATTTCACCCAACCCACAACCATGAAACCTTGTTAAATTTAGCGGCAGTTCTTCTACTTTATCAAGCGGTACATTAACCGTACATGAATCACCATACCCAGTGGTAACACCGTAAATAACACCATCTTCTTTTAATAAACGATCGAGAAAATCTGCACCAGCATTAATTTTATCTTGGAATTTATTTGCCTGATTTAAAGAAATTTCAACACGAGACTCCGCGATTGCGATAATGTCTTCAATCTCTAACTTTTTATCTCCAAAAATTACCACTTGTTACATCCCCAGTTTTTTTGTTATGTTTTTTATCGTTTAACTTAATCATTTTTTTCTTCGAACTATATTTTCATCATCTACTTGCCAAAAATCATAAAAATTAAACCATTGCAATGGTGCTTTTTGGCAATAAAAAGACAACCTATCAGCATATTTTTGTATATACCCTGTAAGAATCGCTTTTCTTTCCTTTCGAGGTAATCTCATGGATTCCACAAAGTTTTCTAAATAAACGTTATATACACCAGACTCTTGAATACAAAAAATCAAATAAACAGGGCATTCTAAAAGGGATGCTAAGATAAATGGTCCCTGAGAAAAAGGCGCCTTTTTGCCTAAAAAATCTGCATATTCAACTCTACCGATTGCATTTGTTGATGTCCTATCACCTACAATAATAACCACTTCTCCAGCATCTACTTTTTCTTTAAGTAAAATAGCTGTATCACTACCGACTGATTCTACATGAATTAAATTTAAACGAACATTTGGATTACTCTCATTAAGTACATTTTGGAACTTTAAAGCATGTTTATTAAAAACAACCGCATTAATCACCATGTTCTTATTATATTTACCTATCGCTCGACCAAGTTCCAAATTGCCAAGGTGGGAGCCGATTAAAACGGCTCCTCTGCCTTCAGAAACGATTTGATCATTAATATTATTGTTATGAACTATCACATTTTCATAACTAATATCTCCTGTCCACGCAGCTATTTTATCAATCGCGGCAATTGAAAACTGATAAAAATGAGAATATACCTGCCTCCAGCCCACTGTTGTTGTCCGCCCTTGATACTTCATTAACTGGGTTTGATAGGCAATCGAAGCTTTCTTTTCACTTGAAGAGGTTAATACAAAATAAGCCACAACAGGATGTAACAAGAATTTAAAAAACCCTTTCCCGAAAACCTTATAACTCCAAACTAAAAACTTAATACCTAAAGAGCTACCCTTTTCTTTTTTGGCTGACCAATGAGCCGAACGTTTTTGAGGCATATTAGAATGCCACTCTTTTTAACAGTTTAGGGAGCCTTAAAAGCATTCCAAAAAATAAACGAGTATGCATTTTGGTAATCAACCAATTATCTCGGAACATTTGAAAATGAGATTGTCCAGATTCTGGATAAATAACTTTAGTAGGTAAAAACTTCATTGGAATGGATTGCCAATATAATCTAACTAAAATTTCAATATCAAAATCCATTCTTTTACCTAAGGAATTTTGATCGATAACAGGAATAACACTCGCTAAAGGATAAACTCTAAACCCACACATTGAATCAATAATCGAAAAACTCAATGTTTCTACCCAGACCCAAAAGTGAGTAATGTACCTTGGAATTAAACGACTTGCTGGCACGCTATCATCATAAATAGGATGGCCACAAATGACTACGTCTAAACTCTCTTTTGAGGTATTTAAAAAAGTCTCAACATCATCTAAATTATGTTGTCCATCAGCATCAACCTGTAAGGCATGAGTATAGGAGTTTTCAAACGCATAACGCATTCCTGCCATTACAGCGCCACCTTTACCTTGGTTTTCAGGTAGCTCAACCAATGAAACGAGTGAGTTTGATTTGGATATTTCTCTCAAGCACTCAGTTGTTTCTAAATCACTTCCGTCATTAACTACAATAATTGGTAACTCAAAATAGTTTAATTTATCCACAACAGAAGCAAACATTACAGAATGATTATAATTTGGTATGACGAAACAAGGCGAAAATTGAGGCATATTAACTAACCGAAATTTTACCAGAGGAATGCTTAATATCCCCAGACAAAAAAGCAAAAACCAATTTGCTTTTTATCAATTTAATGTTCAATTCAATCTCGGTGTTGGGTTGAATAACATTTTGAAACTTTAAAACCTCTAGAGCTTCCGTTTGAAACGATGAGCTATCTTGAATATATAACTTGGCATACTTAATGACCCATTGCAGTTGAACCACTCCAGGGACAATCGGTGCCGATTCGAAATGACCTTTAAAAGCCTCTAGCTCAGGCAGTATGTTAAGTATCAAGTTAATGCCACCATCAGATTTAGTTATTTTTATTACTGGTGGGTATTCCACAATTATTTCCTATAACTCTGTCTATTATTAATAAAAAAGCTTTTCCAAACTCGAGTTGATTAGTTTTCCTTGAGAATCGACAGGGAAACAATCTAGTATTCGCCATTTCCTTGGTATTGTAACTGATTCGAAGCGTGATCTCATGAAACTTTTAATCTTCAAAAGCAAAAATAATCGACCTTCCGAATTAATAATAGTTTTCCCTTTTGGAGTCAAGATTAAAACACAACCAATCACATCACGTTTACCTGGAATAACTAAAGCAACACATTGGCTCACAAATTCTGAACGACAAAGAAAGGATTCAATCTCATTTAATGAAACCCTCTTTTCTTCTAACTTTACAATGCGATCTTTTCGCCCTAGAAGTAAAAATCTACCCTTATCTAATAACTCTAATTTGTCATCCAGTATAATTGGAGGGTTAGCATGAACATGATTAGACCTCAACTCTATTCCTTTTGGACATTCAATAAGGTCAATATCTGTAAAGGTTTGCCAAGGGTGATTCTCTATCAGCTGTTGACGATAGCCAATACCTCCTGTTTCTGTACTACCATAAACCTCTATGGGGTAGACACCTAAACACAAATAACTTTCATTCGCATGCTTGTAATCTAACGGCCCGCCAGACGAAAATACGCCAGCAATCGGTTTATTTAGAGGTTTCACTTCTAAACGAGATAAAAATGCCGGGCTTGATATAAATATAATCGTACGCCCCAACTCTGTATATTCAATCAACTGCTCTTGAAATTCAATCGTAGTGTTAACCCAATATCGTTTACTCAATAAAGGTAAAAATAAATTAAAAAGTAATCCATAGATATGAAAGTGAGAAACACTAGAAAGAAAATCTGCATGACGAGAGGTTTCACTAAAACATTGATTAAGCGATGCTATTTCATTAGTGATATCAAACAGACGCTTTTTAACCTTTTTAGCCTGTCCAGTTGAACCAGAGGTAAAAAATTGTAATGATTCATTCCCTGAAAATGAAATCAAATTGAGCTTGTCCCTTTCGCCCAAAGAAGGCGAGCTATCATTAAGCTCAAACTTTTCTTTGGAATTAAACTCAAATAATCCTAATTCATCGCTCAAAATCGCATCAAAATTCGATGTTATTTCATTTAACCAATTTTCAGTTCTATTGGCACTAATAACAACAGTTTTCTCAGCCGCTAGCAAAGCCAACAAACCAACAAGAAAACGATAGGGATCATTTGAGGACAATAACCATCGGGTATTTTGATTAGATAATAATCGGTTATAAATAAAAAAAACATCAGTCTTTAATTGCTTAACTGATACTAAGTTTTCTCCATTGAGCCCTTTACAAATAACTCGTTCGCCAGATTCATTAAAAAGGCTATTTAATGCATTCAACATGACGTTAAAACCTAAACTTTAAGAAAATATTTTCGATAGAGCCACTCACTAATAAAGAGAGTGCCCATTAATACATAGGAGATCAGCCCGTTATAGAACGTCCAAATTTCAATATTTGTGAACATTGCCGTATAAAGGGCTACGAGGCCGTTAAAGATAAAAAACACACTCCAAATAACAGTTATTTTTCTTGTATAAGAAACCCCTTCGGGCGGCAGGTTTGGATCTTTTAACCGAGCTAACCTTTCAATAGCTGTCGGAGGAAACCGCAAACTAATCAGAAAAACAAGTAACAACGACGCGTTAATCAAAACAGGGTATAACTTAAGTGCGACAATTGAATTATAAAAAAACGTAACCGAAATCAAAATCAAACTTAAAAACAGTAGAGCTATTTCTATTCCTTTAGCCCCAAACTTCATTTTATTTGTAGACAAATATCGAAGCAGAATAACAAACAAAAGAATAAGTGCTAGATAGCGAGGCTCAAAATAGCTTATTCCAAAATAAACAGCTATTGGATAAAGAGCGACTAATAGCCCCACCGCGACTTTTAAAATTGATTTCATTAACTCTTTATTAGAATTTCTATCGCATCAATAACATCATCAATCGTTCTAACTGATTTAAAAGTCTCTGGTTCTATTTTTTTACCTATGATTTCTTGTAATTTGATCACTAAATCAACGGTGTCAATGCTATCTAAATCCAATTCCGTATATAAATTAGAAGACAAAGTAATACTCTCACGATCTATTTCAAACTCTTCTACCAGAATTCCGACAAGTTTGTTAAATATATCTTCTCTACTTTTCATTGGTTTAAATCTCTTTGACTTTGTACAAATGCAGCCAAACTCGCTACAGAATAAAAATGTTTTCGCGAATCAGCAGAGTTCGCTTCTAATAACAACTGATATTTCTTCTTTAAGGCTAACCCTAACTCCAATGCATCAATTGAATCAAGCCCTAAGCCATCTCCAAATAATGCCTCTTCGGTTTTAATATCATTAACTGACACATCTTCTAAATCTAAAGACTCAATAATTAACAGCTTTAGCTCTTGTTCAAGTTCTTGCATAACGCTCATTTTCTCCGATAAAGTACTCTTTTATGTATGATGTTAAGCGTCTAGCCTTGATTGAAGGGCTAAGATTGCTCAATTGAAAGTCTTTTATTTTAATATCTTTCCCAACTCTTAATAAAAAATGAGCTTTTTCATTAGGTATTTGATACCAAGCCTCAGTTTTAGTTAATGTTGTAGGCTTACATTGTATGGTAACCGGGACTAAATCGCTATCACACCTTATTGCAATATTTGACGCACCTCTTTGAATTTTAAAATTAGCACTTTTATCCGTTCTTGTTCCTTCAGGGAATATAACTAAAGCATACCCCTCATCAAGAGTTCTTTTGCAAGCCTTCAATAGAGCCTCTGTATCTTGCGTATTTTTTATATAACCCGCGGCATTTACAACACCATTTAAAAATGGGTTAGACCAAAGCGACTGTTTAACAATGCAATCTGCATGAGGCAAAATAGCTAAAAGAACCACAACATCGATAAGTGTTGGATGATTCGCTATGATAATCTTACCTCGAGTTTTAATTAGCCTGTCTTTGTTCTGATCAATATCAAAATCAAACATTCTAAAAAAAGACATCATACCTACAAACATGCCAAAGCTCTTATGAATGATTTTTCTTGAATAACGTTTACGGGTATCAATATCCTTGTATAACAAGTTTAACATTGGAAACACCAAAACCGTTAATAATAAGCCCCCGATTCCAAATAGAGAAAAGCTAATTGCGGTTGCAATCAATCTCCAAATATAATTAATCCCTTTTAACACTGACGCCTCCATAGCCAACATTCTGCTGCCTTAGGCCTTAATTGGAAGCTTAATTCCGATTTTTGCGACAAACAATAATCTAAAAACTGCTCCCCCAAATCCACTCTTGACGTTTCCAAGACTGGATTTTCTGGAACCATTTTACTACGAAATGAAAACCTTTGCTTCGATTCGGTGTCTTTAGAAAGCAGTAATGCGATTGCTATCGATTGAGGGTTTTCTCTATCAAATCCCTCAAGCACCTTTGGCAAAGGTTCATCAAAGTATACAAGTAAAACCTTATCATCTTCACCTTCCCCTAATTGCATACACGCTTCCATCAAACCATAGCCAAAAGATAAGTCTCCGGCGGCTATCGAGGTAGCAGCTTCACTGTTACCAGTTAAAATAGAGAATAAGCCTAACGCAGTATTGTGAACCGAAAGGCTGAAATCGGTAGGCGATATTTCACTGGTTCTAATCATCGACTCGATAATTTTTATACTTCGAGATAACTCACCATGACTTGAAGCAAAAACGAGCTTTGGTGACAAAGGTTCAGAAGAGCTACCTTGATAACTCCTCAAGCAATCCAAGGCGGTGGAAACCGCCATTTTACTTAAGGAACTCATTCTGCGTCGTTTCATTGCCGGTATTAAAGACAAAGTGGGCAGTTGGTTCTCATTTTTAATAGATTGGGCGCTGCTGGTAAGTTTAGAATTATTCCAAGATTCAACCCCACCCCTTATTGATGACCAAGCAGACCAAGAATCAATCGAAAAATCTAGGTTCATTACTACCAACCTTTCCTTTCATCCAACATTGTGATCGTACAATTCCAAATGCGCGATTTTTACATATTTTCACAACTAGCACAACTTATCATCTTCTCAATATTTCGCTAAATTGTTGAATTAAAAGCTTTAATACTTTACTTAAACTTTCACCTCAAATATCATGTTTTCATCAAAAACCAACATTTAATAACAATAAATAAAATATTGAGGTTATTACGAGTGACTGAACCCTACAACGAAGATCCATTTAACGCCCTTGAAGCTTTAAATGAATCCCAAAAACTCGCTTTCTCTCCAGTAGCTTTTCAAGCAACATGGACTCTCAAAGAACTCAATATACTTGCGGTACTGGACGCCGCAGGTAAAGAAGGTCTTCAAATCACTGAATTAGCAAAGCAGACGAAAGTGAGTGAGTACGGTGTTGGCGTTCTCCTCGACATGGGGCTTTCAATCGGCTTAGTTTATCGTAAAAACAACGCCTACATCATCGCGAAGATGGGAAAAATGCTATTATTTGATGAAATGACTCGCGTTAATATGGCATTTACGCAAGATGTTTGCTATCAGGCTATGGCTCATTTAACTGACTCCATTAAGAATGGAAAACCCGAGGGACTTAAAGTTCTAGGTGACTGGCCAACCATATACCCTGGACTGCCTTTTTTACCTACAAAAGCTAAAATAGCATGGCATGAGTTTGACCATTATTATTCAGACAAAGCATTTCCCGTGACTCTCCCTTTAATCTTTAGAGAGAACCCAAAAGTTTTATATGATATTGGTGGCAATACAGGGAAATGGTCACTAGAGTGCGTTCGATATAACGAAGATATCCAAATTAAAATTTTAGATCTGCCTCAACAAATATCTCGTGCTGAAAAGAATGTCGAATCGGCAGGCTTTTCGGATAGAATTAGTGGCTTAGCTATCGATTTACTCGACCCAAATGCTCAAATTCCAAGTGGTGCTGATATCTATTGGATGAGCCAGTTTCTTGATTGCTTTTCTAAGCCGCAAATCATTTCCATCTTAAAAAGAATTCGATCTGCGATGAAGCCCAATTCTAAAATATATATTATGGAATTACTTTGGGATCAACAAAATTATGAAGCTGCGAGCTATAGCCTCAATGCCATCTCCCTATATTTTACCGCGTTAGCCAATGGAGACAGCCGCTTTTATGAAAAATCAGATTTTTTAGCCATGATTGAACAGAGCGGATTGACGGTAAGTGAACAAATTAATGATATAGGTCCGGGGCATACGCTACTGGTGTGTGTTCCTAAATAGAGGAAAATCAATATGTCTGACGTTATTATTCATCCTGTTAATAAAACATTTTCTAAACAAGCTTTGATTACTTCACAGAGCTACCAAAATGAATACCAATCCTCCATTGAAAACCCAGACAAATACTGGGCGGAGCAAGCTGAAAAATTCATTGATTGGTATAAACCTTGGGATACAATTAGCGATGTTGATTACACCCAAGCAAAAATTAGCTGGTTTGAAGGCGCGCAGCTAAATGTTTCCTACAATTGTATTGATCGGCACCTTGTCGACAAAGCCGAGCAAACAGCGATTATTTTTGAAGGTGATGAGCCGGGGAATCACCGTCATATAAGCTATCAAGAACTTCACGATGAAGTCTGCCGTTTCGCAAATATATTAAAACAACGGGGAGTTAAAAAAGGCGACCGAGTTTGTATTTATATGCCAATGATTCCAGAAGTTGGCTATGCGATGCTAGCTTGCGCTCGTATCGGAGCGGTTCATTCCGTTGTTTTTGGCGGTTTTTCTCCAGAGGCATTAAAAACGAGGATTCTTGATTCTGATTGTCGGGTGGTAATCACTGCCGATGAAGGTGTTAGAGGGGGCAAAAAAATCCCACTCAAAGCAAATACAGATGCCGCTGTGGCAGGTTGTGAAAATGTACATTCAGTTATAGTCGTTCGTCACACCAAAGCCGACGTTGCTTGGAACGAAAAAATTGACGTTGATTATTGGCAACTGCGTGAAAGTGCGGAAGCGATTTGTGAACCTGAAGTTATGGGCGCTGAAGATCCACTCTTTATTCTTTATACATCTGGTTCTACGGGAACACCAAAAGGTGTTTTACATACCTCTGGCGGTTATCTTTTATACGCAGCGATCACTCACAAATACGTTTTTGATTATCAAGATGGCGATATTTATTGGTGTACCGCTGATGCAGGATGGATTACTGGCCATTCTTATATTTTCTACGGCCCTCTCGCTAATGGCGCGACGACACTAGTCTTCGAAGGCGTACCAACCTACCCTTCTGTTTCCCGCTTCTGGGATGTGGTCGACGAGCACAAAGTATCTATTTTTTATACCGCACCGACGGCATTAAGAGCGCTTATGGCTCAAGGTGATGAGCCAGTTACAAAAACATCTCGCTCAAGTTTGAGACTTTTAGGAACAGTTGGTGAACCAATCAACCCAGAAGCTTGGGAATGGTATTACAAAGTTGTCGGTGAAAGTCGCTGTCCAATTGTTGATACTTGGTGGCAAACTGAAACAGGCGGAATTTTAATCACACCACTTCCCGGTGCGCATGATTTAAAGCCAGGTTCAGCTAGTAAGCCGTTCTTTGGTATCAAACCAATGTTACTTGATAGCGATGGTAACGAACTTCATGGAGAAGCATCAGGCAGCCTCGTGATCGGACAAAGTTGGCCAGGACAAATGCGTGGTGTCTACGGCGACCAAAAACGTTTCTTTGATACCTATTTTTCTCAATTTCCCGGTTACTATTTTACTGGCGATGGCGCAAAAAGAGATGAGGATGGTTACCTTTGGATCACCGGAAGGATGGATGATGTTCTAAATGTATCAGGACATCGACTTGGAACAGCAGAAATCGAAAGTGCCTTAGTTCTTCATCCCAAAGTAGCCGAAGCTGCAGTTGTTGGATTTCCTCATAAAATTAAAGGCGAAGGGATCTACGCTTATGTCACCTTAATGAAAGGTGAAGAGCCGACCGAAGAACTAAGAGCAGAACTAGGCCAATTTGTTAGAACAGAAATCGGTGCAATCGCAAAACCTGAAACCATCCAATGGGCGCCAAGATTACCGAAAACTCGCTCAGGAAAAATTATGCGTCGCATTTTAAGAAAAATTGCTGCCAATGAGTTTGACCAACTTGGTGATATTTCGACACTGGCGGAACCTGACGTAGTTGAAGATTTGATTAATAACCGCTAATAAAAACCAAGCTATCGGTTATAAAGTTTATTTTTTATGACCTATAGCTTGGTTACGAATAACAGCTGCTATTTGTTGCGGGGATTACATACTCCGTAATATTTTCGAAAATTTTATTTATTTTGATTATTAACCACTATCCACCACCCGCGCTTTCAACGGATTTTTTCGTATACCTAAAGGTTAGGATATGTGGTGCGCCAAGGATAGCACCACCGGTTGGCGAGTTCAGTGTAATAGTGACGGTATCACCAACTTTTGCAGACGCCTTCATTTTAGCAAGATCAACTGATGAGAGCGCGGCATTAAGGTCAATATAACTTTCACCACTTACCCCTTCCGACCAACTTAAGCTGCCATTTATCGTTGCAACATCTGCAATAGTAGTGGTTATCTCATAGCTAACGGTAACAGCCCCACGACTTCCACCCGAGCGGTAAAACATAGGTAATGGGATCTCTGATCCCAAATAGACCGATTGTGATGAAGCAGCAAATTGAACACTTCCCGCTAGGCCAGGATCAAGCGTTGATAAAGTGCGCTTAATAATTTGCTTATTACCCGCCAAATCATGAGCAACAGCCTTTACCGATAGTGGTGCTGCTTCAGAAACAGCCGCAGCATCAATATCTATGGTACGTAACCCCACATGGTCAGGCCCGAACGCCATATCGGTAAAGGGCACGGTGATCATTGTGCCGCCATGGGCGGTAACTTCAACCCATGAGTTGTCCACATCGATACCGGACTCAATATCCAAAGCGCCAACACGCAGTTCTCCCTTATTGCCAGTAGCATGCTGCATGGCTAGGGTTAAAACAGGCAACAAGCCATCATCTGTATATTTGACCTTTGGACGATCTAGGTCAATCGGTGCCCCTAGATCAATCCAACGTGTAATCAAACCCTTTTCATCATTGGTCAAGGTCGTGGATGCCGTACAGCTCCCCGATACATAGTCGAGATCTTCATAGCTGGCTCCCAGACTACCAGGCAACGCCTCATTAGTGCGTCCATCCAACCGTTGGTCGTAGATTTTCCAGGTAAGGTAGCTGGCTCTTGACTGCAGCGCCCTGATGTAGCGACTACCCTGGATAGAGAGGTATTCACTCTTGCCTGCCGGAATGGCTAGCCCGTGAGTGTATTGCTGGCTGCGGTCACCCGCCAATGAGCGGAAGGTACGTACCTCGCTCTCAAAACCACTCATAGCAGTATCAAACATGGCTAGCGCAGCGCCACCGTCAGGATCCGCATTATCGGCAGAGGAGTGACAATCGGCACATTTATTCTGCAGGATCGGCAGGATGTCCCGACGAAACTCAACCCCCCAAAGCCCCGTCTCAACCCTGTCAGTCACATAGGGAAGCGATGAGCCATCCAGCTTGAGCATAGGTGTCCGATTGACCAAGTCCCAAGGCTCGTAGCTTTCACTATCTGCCCATTTGCCTGTAAACAATTCACCCTCTTTTGCATGGGCATGGCAACCACCACAATTGGCAAAGGTTTTACCAGGTGCAATATGCCGCCACGTCAGCTCCGTTGAAAGCGTCATTCCTCTGGCATCAATCGATTGAATAAGATGCGGGGTATTTGCCGGAACCTTCGCCAGCCAGGAGGTATCCATCTCCCCATCACCATCCACTAAGCCCGCAGGGTTTCTCACTGGGAACTCGCCCAGAATTTTCCAGTTCTCGGCCGTCTGAGAGTTATAGCCTTTCGCGTGTCGATCCATTCGCTTGCTAGCTACCAGACTGTAGTCTCGCTCGATAGTACTCGTTGCCCAGGGCTTATGGTAGCGATCCGGGGTCATAACCAGCACTCGCACACCCCACAAATCACTGTTTGAAACAATGCCCGCATCCGCTCCCTGAATAACCCATCCGGTATCGCGCCCACCATCTTTACCGTGGTCGCTATTGAAGCGATCCCTGCCCAATACCGCCGATTCACGATTTTGCATCGAGCTAGTGCCAGTGATACCGATGGGGATACCTGCAGTTAACCCCCGGTTACGTGGTGTTGTTTCATACTCACCAACTGGGGGGTTCAATGCTGGGGCAGCTGCAGGAGGATGAATGCGACTATAGGGCACCACTGCTCGCGGCCACATTTCGTTATAGTCCGGGCTATCTTTAAAGCTTACCAATTCAGTAGTAGGGTCATTGATCGTTACGCTACCCGCATTACGAATAAAATAGATTCCAGCATCCAATCTGGGGAATTCTTGGGCTGCGGCCGCCGGAGGATCAAAGGAGACTGGCCCGCGGCTATAACTGACCAAGAGATGATCGTCAGGTGCCGCAGAGGGTGTACTGTAGCGACCGCTGAGATCCTCAGGCCCAGAATGGGCGCCAGTAGTATGAGGGGTCATCTCCACGGTACCTACGCGAGAGAAGAAACGGTGTTCATCATTTGATGAGGTATTATGCGCTGCTACAAACTTCGGGCCATCGATATCGACCGGCATCCTCATCAAGGTACCAAACCCCCAAGAGGCCATTTTAGGATAGTAATTACTGACCACCACATTACCCGAGGTTAATTGCGTCGCAAAGTGTTCAACTCGTTTGTTGGTATGATGAGGCTCCAAAAACGACTCCATACGACCCGCTTCGGGATGGTCGATATAAAGAGTCGCAGTGGCATACTCAGGGCGAACCCCTGCATCATCCCAATTGGTAAAAATAACACGCCCATCAACCAGCATGGTAGGGTGCTGTACCGTGTGAAGATTACTGTGGCCAACCAGATGAAGGTTCTTATTGAGCAGGCTTCCATCATGATCGTCCATTATATACATCTGGGAAGCTATAGAGCCTGATACCGCATTAAGACTCCCAGTGACGCCTTGTCTAAACGCCACTACCGCATCTCTATTGGAGGTCAAAAGCAGACGACCATCAGGCAAGGGAGTCGCCCCTAAATCACGAATGCCAAAGTCCGTGATCTCATCTTCACTGGTATTTCCAGAAAACTTTTCAATGGCAAAACCTTTACCTAAATCGCTCTCAGGGCCTGTCAGCTGAATCTCACTACGCACTGATGGGGGAACATTTAAAGCCATTTTAAAAAGGAAGCTATGGGCGTTCAATCGAATCCATGCCCTTCGCAGATTACTGAGAGAGATAACCCCCATATCGATATATTTACTGTAGTAAACCCAATTCCCATCGTAAGATATAACTGGGTCTTGAACAGAGCAATTGGCCTCTCCACCTACAACATCTTCCTGCCCCTCAATACGGCAATCCACCAAAATTTCTTCAGAGCCATCTGGGTGTAATAGCATCAAATCAGCGCCAGGCTCTATCGCATAAGGGTTCTCACCATCAGGAAGCACTACTACATTAACATCCCCTCTGCGAGGATAGCGCACATAGACAATATCATAATCCACACCCGCTGCCGCAGGTGTAGACGGAGACGGAGACGGAGAAGAAGATATTGTTCCATTAATGGTGTAGTCCAATGACGCATCATAAAGATCGGAGATAACCACTGTCTGTGAATAAGCCCCTTCAACATTGGTGTTTAAAGAATTATTACTGCCGTTCAGGATATCACTTTCGGGATCGTTACAGCTAGCAAGGTTAATCAGTTCAACAGAGCCTGAATTAAATCCATAATCGTAGTCTTGAACCGTTTG
>Ga0316204_10006829_pt1 | contig 17191 bp, 16 predicted proteins | sample 6monrhotite_MG_2_FD_205661 | JGI IMG/M metagenome (GOLD analysis project Ga0316204, IMG submission 205661) | Microbial mat bacterial communities from mineral coupon in-situ incubated in ocean water Damariscotta River, Maine, United States -... | ecosystem: Environmental > Aquatic > Marine >... | reverse complement strand
GATCGGTCTTCTCGGATCTTGCGCCAAACAGAGCACGTTTGAAGTCCGCAACCGGCTTTTCCAGTTGATCAATACGGTCCTGCTTGCGCAGATTACGGCCCTCAGAGGCAACCAGCAGCGCCTTCAGAGCTGCAATATCGTCAGGAAGATCAGCAGGGTTCAACATGCCGAAGAGCTATCATTTTTGATACCTGCACACCCGCGCAAAAGCCTGCCTGATTCACTCTGCCGCAGTGGGAGGGCGCACCGCCAGCGCCTTCACCTTGCGCCAGTCCAATCTCGAGAACAGGGCTTCAAACTGAGCGTGGTTCAGGGCCATCAGACCGTCCCGGATCGCAGGCCAGGTGAAGGTCGTTTCCTCCAGCCGCTTGTAGGCCATCACTAGTCCTGTGCCATCCCAATAGAGCAGCTTCAATCGATCCGCGCGTTTTGCCCGGAACACAAAAACCGTGCCGGTAAACGGTTCCTTACGCAACTCGTTCTTAACCAGCGCCGCCAGCCCATCGTGGCCCTTGCGAAAGTCCACCGGATTTGTCGCCACCACGATCCGCACCCGGTTCGACGGGAACATCATGCGCGTGCAGACAGCGCATGGGCAATCTCGGCAATCCGGTCCGGCGAGGTTCCTGCATCCAAACGAATGGCGATCTGTTCATGCACGATCTCGACAGCACTTTCCGGCGTGACCGCAGGTGGGGCTATCTCAGGTTCCAACACCACAGGGGCAAACTCGGCACCTGCCAAATCCGGCACGACCAGCTTGCCATCCTTCGCCAACCGCCGCCATGACGAGAGATGATTTGGTCGCAGATCGTGCCGCCGTGCCACCTCGTTGACTGTCACACTTGGTACAAGCGTTTCCGCAACAACCCGACCCTTGAACGCATCAGACCAACTCCGCTTACCAGATGGGCCAACCATGACCTCCATCCGGCCAATCAACGAGCACGAGGGGCGGCACGAAAGCGCGACAGGTCCAGTTATATGGTTCGATCCTTTACGCGTTATTTAACCAAAGGTTCTAATTTGATTGTCCGTTTCTGCTCAGGAGAATTGGGAAGATTGGATTTTTGCGTTAACCTCTTGCGATAAGAGTTTACTGATATTGGAAAGAGCAGCTGTGAATGGAAATGATAGTAGTGGTTCTGTTCTCACTGACCGCAGAGAACGCTTCTGCCTTGAGTTCGTAAAGGACTGCAATGCGACGCAGGCAGCGATCAGGGCCGGTTACGCAAAGAAGACGGCACGGTCTCAGGCGCATCGGCTGTTGACAAATGTTGACATCGAGAACCGGATTGCCAAGCTGCGCACTGAGATCGCTTCGGAGCTTAAGATTGAGGCAGAGGATGTACTACGACTGAATTGGGCAAGAGCCTCGACCGATGTTGGCGAGCTAGTTCAGATTCGGCGCGGGGCTTGCCGATATTGCTATGGTAGGGGGCATCGGTATCAGTGGCGTTCCCGTCGTGAATTTGAAGAGAAGTATCTCCAGGCAGCAAAGATCTTCGGCGAAGGAGAGACGCAGGCCCAGCGCGTTAAACACGCTTCGCACGAGCTATCGGCGATATCTGAAAGCGACCTCCTGAAACTACCGCGCCTCCCTGGCGTGCCTCACTTTGAAGGCGGATGCGGTTTCCGCAAGTCAAAGCGCCCCCACATTGATTGCCCAGAGTGTGAGGGCTTTGGAGAGCCTTTTGTCCATATGAATGACACTCGCGATCTGTCTGTCGCGGCTCAGTCCATCTTCGAAGGTGCCAGGCAAACTGACAAGGGGATTGAGCTCAAGCTGGCCGACCGAGGGGCGGCCATAGACAGAGTGGCACGTGCTTTGGATCTCTATTCAAGTTCAGCCAACTTGCCGGACGAGAAGCCATTGGCAAGCCTGCTCGCGGAGATCCACAAAGGAACGCTTGGAATGCCTCCTATTGAAGGGCGTATCCCTAAGAACGCTCGAAGGCTGCAGGGACGTGATCCGTCTTAAGAAGGTTGGACACCGCTCACGATCAACGTCAAACACAGCATGTTCCCCGACGTCGAAATGGGTGACTTCCCGCGCCGCGATGAAGATCCGGTCGCCGAGTGACCTCAGCACTAGGGCGGGTTTCCCGCTCTGGTGTATTGCTATTCAAAGGGGTGCAGGCCGCCATTTGTCTATCACAGTCTAGCTTTAGGTTTGCGATTTACGAAATTGACTTAATTAAGGAAAATGTGAAACGCGAAGGTTGTGGAGATGGCAATTGCACCCAGTCCAACAGCAACCTGCTTGATGATGAAGAACGTCGTTTGCAAAAAATAGGCGGGATGGTTTCGGTTAAATTTGTAGCCTTGCTCCTTTCGCTTCAAAGCATGCTTCACAGACAGGTTCCGCAGTGCGTCTTTGATGGCGGCATGCAGCACATCCATCTCAAAGCGCTCCAGGAGGCGTAACACCTGTACGTACTCGCGCTTTCCAGCCTTGCCCTGCCGCGCTTCCAACAACCGCTGGAGCGTGGCGAAGGCTTCTGGCAGCTCCCAATTTTGCAGTGGGGCAGCCTGATCAAAGGACATGATCTTGCGCGCGATCAGACGCAGGTAAGCCATCAGGCGCATCGCACTTCTCTACGCCGTTGAGAAAGAGGCGCGTGGTCATGATGCCAGACGTCCGCGTCGTACTGCGACAAGCGAAGTCCAAATCGATATTCAATGAACTTGCAAGGTACCTGCACGTGCAACTGCCACGGGTATCGGGCAAGTCGCCATTGGCGCAGGCTACCCATTCCAAGAAATGGTCGTGGCTCAAGGCCTGGGCCATGCGAGTTGCACAGCGACGGGGGGTGCGGCGCGCGACCGTCGCACTTGCCAGACGCATTGCCGTCATACTTCACCGCATGTGGATCGATGGCACTGACTTCCGCTTTAGCAACAGTGCTGCAAAGGCGGCCTGACAAACATAATCTGATCCCGAGATCTGCCCCGGCAGAACGATGTCCTCACGGGGACGACGGGTGACGTGAGTTCGCAATGGCTGCAGATCCTGCTGTGCTTGCAGCAAGGGCGTCTGAAAGATTGAACCACGCCATCCTTCTTACCCCATCATGAGGCGGCAACACGCCGACCTCGAAGAGAAGCACGAACTCCGTGACGGCACATCTGCAAGGTAGATCAATAACTGAAGGAACATAATATGACCCTATGAACCACTCTTGACATGAGCCGCGATAGAGAAGCAGCCGTTCGTGCACGGTGCAGCATAATCGAGGGTCCGATGACTGGGTTGCGGACGAAACCGACCTTAGCAGCACAGCCATGAATGGCTGCTATCCCTACACATTCCTATCCGGCGCGTGCTAATTTGATCGAATGGAAATTACTGACAGAAACCGAGCAAAGATTTCAAAAGCAGCGCTCTATATTGAGAATAATCTTGCTAACTCCCTGCGGGCGTCTGACATCGCCAAACACGCGAACCTGTCGGCCTTTCATTTTCAACGTTTGTTTTCTGCATACATGGGAGAACCGGTAAGCCAATACGTTACCGCACGCCGACTGGAGAGCGCGGCTATTAAGTTGACGAACTACTCAGGCGTCAATTTACTGCAGCTCGGGCTGGACAGCGGGTTTCAAACTCACAGCGCGTTTTCTAAAGCTTTCAAAAAACAATTTGGTGTTACTCCATCTGCTTTTCGCAAGGCCCCGAGCGCGCCGCGAGAAGGGGCGGATCAAGGTCGAAAGCTACTTGTTAGCGCGCCACCAAGCAAAGCTATTGAGACGACTGGCATTGTTGAGCTAACGCGGTTTTACTTTCAGTTCCGCACCTCATTGGGTACACAAGCGGGGCGATTTTTTCAGCAAAATGATAAAGACATTGGCCAACAATTCGCGGCGCTTCTAGCCGAAAAATCTGCACCCGATTTATTCCTAATGAGTTGCTTTCCCGATACACCTCAAAACCTGAATGACAGTGATGCTCCAGTCTGGTTCGGCGGGGGGTTTTCGGCGCAAACCGAGGCCGGTTGGAGCAACGAGTGGTATGAATTCGATGCGGGTGAATGGGCCGTTTTTGAACATCGCGGTGACCACGATTTTCTTTACCAGACATGGAACCGGATTTATCGCAATTGGTTTGCCCAGTCGGAATATGTATTGCGCGACGAACTCCCGTTTGAAGCCTATCTGACACCATCCGAAAAGTCAGAACAAGTTACGCAGATCTACATTCCTGTCAAAAGAGCATGATCGGAACAGCATGACTTTCAACGGCTTGGTACGTCTACCTCAAACCTGAAATTTGAGGACCAACAGCATGCTTATTCATCAACACTCTGCGGTCAAAACCGTTGACGCACTAAAAACCAACACACTGAACTCGAAACACGTTCAGCAAAATCAACTGGATCGTATCAATCAGCTCAACCCCGAGATCAATGCGATTGTGGGCCAGATTGACAGGCCGCGCGATTATGCCATCGGTGATCTTGCAGGCCTGCCGATTACCGCTAAGGATCAAATCCACATTGAGGGGTTCGCATGCACCTTTGGTTCCGAGGCTCATAAGGAGTTTCACCCAACCAGCACGGCGCCGGTAATCGAACGGCTGCAACACGCGGGCGCGGTGGTGATTGGCAAAACCAACCTCCCGCCTTTTGCGATGGACTTTCAGTGCAGCAATCCGCTGTTTGGCACGACCAACAACCCGTGGAACCTCGGCTACACAACTGGTGGGAGTAGTGGTGGCGGTGCGGCTGCGGTGGCGGCTGGATTGAGTTTTCTCGATATTGGAACCGACCTGAGCGGGTCGTTGCGGATTCCGGCATCCTTTTGTGGCGTCTTCAGTTTGTTGCCAACAGAAGATGCACTGCCAAATGAAGGCATGATGGCAAACGGGGCGGCACCGCTAAAGCACTTTGCGCGCATGGGTCCGATTGCCCGAACGCCCGAAGATCTTAAGTTAGCATGGCAACATATGAACGATCCGCGCGAATGTGATGAAGACAAATTTGTGATGCCACGCATCAATTGGAGTGTCGACTGTGCAGGAATCGATGTTTGTGACGCAATTGCCCGATGCTTTACCTCAGCGAGCGTCAAATGGGCAAAGGCCGGATTTAATATTTCCCAGAGGCAGCCGGACGGATTCAATTTCAGTCAAGCCCGTCGCGCGTTTGGCGAAATCATGGGGTTTGAAACCGGCGCGTTGATGCCAGCACATGTGCGGTTAATCGCGCGTATTTTTGGCCGTTCCAGTGCAGGTCGCTCACCGGAATTTCTTGCAAATGTTATGCTTGGGTATCGCCACAACGAGAGGCGCTATGTTGCTGCACTTGCAGAAAAGCGCAGGCTGTCTGCGACCGTGGACGCATTTTTGGGCAAGAATGGGGTGTGGTTGCTTCCCGTCACTGCGGCCTCTGCATTCAAGCACATGAAACCAACCAGTGACCGAAATGGTGTACGCGATTACGCCGATCCGCTCTTCATAAATGGCCAACCGGTTAACTACTTTGATGCGCTGACGTCATTTGTCACACCAATCTCCCTAACAGGCCACCCGGTCGTCACCCTCCCGCTTGGCTTGGACGAGAACGGTCTACCTGTCGGTGCCCAAATGGTTGGAAGAAAGGGAAGCGAAAAGCAATTGATCCAGACCGCCTGTGCGCTCTACGGTTCTTTGGAGAAAGTCGAATGCTCCTATTTGCAAAACCAATAGCTGTCCCACTCGATCAACAGGGTGCGGCTGAAGTAAAAGAACTTCGCCCCGAGAACTGCCATTCGCCGCTGTGCAGAAAAACCGAAGTGTGGGCTGATTGTGTTGAAAAACTCCGAATTTCAGATGCTGTAATTTTTCGGAAAGAACTCGTGATACCGAAAAGTCAGATGAGATTTACCATGAGGCGCAGTGAGCTGGCACATGAGCGGCAGAAGACGAATTTGGCCGAACCCCTCGCCTCAAAAAGCTGGTTGCGCCGTACGGACAAAAATTTCGCCGATTTTGCCAAAATCCGAGTTTTTCAACAGTATCGGCTCTTTGTTGCCATTCGCTGCGGTTGGCAGGAATGACTGCTGAGCGGACAAAGCCGACTTGTGCATGCGCGGCTATTGCTCACGCAGAAAACCGTCGCATCTCCTGCATGACTGTCGCTGCGTTGCAGCTGACGTCACCGAAGCGGTCGTTGAAACCCACCATGAGAAGCCAAAACCAAACTGCTCTTTCGCTGCGGTCGGATTGAACCATCGAGACGCGGAGATCTTCCAGGGTCACGTTGGCAGCGCTGCGGCACTAAGCGAGCATTAGTCGTGAGCTCGGACGCTTTCTTGCGCTATGAGGTAGAGCGGGAATCCAATACGGATTCTGTACCGAAACGGGTGTTCAAGTGCGCGATAGCGCGCTTCTGTTTCCAATATGCAGACCACTTAGCTTTAGACACAGATGCTGCCTTAAGAAGGCCTCAACCAGTGTTTGGCAAAAGTACAAGATGTCATTTTCGCAACTGCGATGGTGTGACCCCGAACTTGCGTTTAAAATGTCTACTCAGAACCGACGAAGAACCAAAGCCTGACGCGATGGCGATTTCGATCAAGGACAGAGACGTCTGCTGGCAAAGTTGATGTGCCCGTTCGAGTTGAAGGTTGAGATAATAGCGCCGAGGCGAGCAGGCGAGATAGCGCGAGAACAATCTTTCCAGTTGTCTTTGCGAGATGCTTTGAGATACTGCGAGGTCTTTCGTTGAGACGGGCGCTTCGAGGTTTTGGCTCATCTCCTTGACCACTTTCTGGATCAAAAGGGGATAGTGCAAAAGGCGGTTTTCCTGTGCCCCGGGCTGCGGACTGTTTCCGCTGCGTGCGCCCGATACCAATACCGCGTCGCAAAACCGGCTGGCCCAATCTTCTCCAAATTCATGGGCCAGAAAATCAATCATAAAATCAAGTGTTGCCAATTCACCTGCACAGGTTGCGATGGTGCCGTCGGCCTCAAACAGCTGTGTCGTGACGTTAAAGGAAAGATGCCGTTCGGCAAAAGCAAAGGCAGAACGCCAGTGCACCGCATAGGTTTTGTTGCGGGTTGCCTGTTCTTCTGCGAGAACCCAAGTGGACGCGCCGATGCTGGCCAGACGGACATTGTTTCTGGTGCAGGCTCTGACCAATGTGCGCAGTTTTGGCCTGAGGGCCGGAGCGACATCAGCGCCGCTACAGACGAACACCGCATCCGGTTGGTTCCGTGACCCAAAACTTTCGATCAGTTCTTGGATTTGATCCGTCGCTGGCGGCACCATGATCTCGCTGTTTTGGGCTGATTGCCCAAGACGACAGACCTGAAGGACCGGAGCATTGCCACCCAACTTTCGGCGCAGGAATTCAAAGGGTTCCATCAGGCACGCCTGAGAAATCAGCGATGCCTCTTCGACAAGGATGATCGCGTATCGGCGCATCGGTATTGCAGCTTTGTCGTTCATGGTGCGTCGACGGCGTTGCAGGCTCCCTCAAGCGATTGCCACAAGGCTTGCCCATGCGCACGTGCAACGTGGATCCGGTAACGATCCTCGCTTTCATATCGGTAGAGGAACACACCAAAGCCAAACAGAAGGCGGGCCACTGAGTTTGACGGCGCGTGAAGCTCGCCGCCTTGATCCAGCACGCTGCGCGCGTTTTTACCGCTGACCTCAAAAACTTCATAGGCACCTGTGGCATCGGAGACGGCGCGACCTGTCTCGGAGTGCCAGCCTTCGGGTTCAGAATGCGCGGCCCCCACCAGCAAGACGCGGTCGCGGCGAACGAAAAGAGTGTAAAAAGGGCCCGCTGCGATGTCAGGCCATCCGAAGCTGTCGGGAAACGCCGCGCACACCGTCGGACCCGATATGAGGACCTGATGTTCAGCAGATATCTGCCCGACCTTGACGCCGTGCCCGTCAATCTGGGCCTCGTGCTTGCGTATGGGGGTCCAATTGGAACGATCGTCACGCATTTAATCGCTCTCCTTCTGGGTCAAACTGACAGGTGGGCACGACTCTTGCGCGCCGTTTTTCTCCCAAATGATAGACGTCGATTGCGTTCCCTTCTGTGGCGAGGCCCTGAGAAAGCAAGGCCAAGGCGATAGGGCGGTTCAACGTCGGGCTGTCGTAGCTTGATGTCACAAACCCGACCGAACGCCGTGTTTCGCCCGAACCCGACACGAGATGGGCACCGCAAGGCAGCATGGCGGCACCTTCGGGCACGGCCAATCCAACGAGTTGGCGGCGGTTCGTCTCATTTGCCTTTTGGGTTTGCAATCCGCGGTCTCCGACAAAGGCCGCCTTCTTTTTCAGGCGTGGGATGCCAAATCCCAGATCATGCGGCATGGTTTCGCCATCCGTATCTTTGCCGATGATGAGGAAGCCTTTTTCAGCACGCAGGATCGACAGCGCTTCCAATCCGATGGCCCCGGCGGACATCGGTGCACCAGCTTCAATTGTAGCACCCCACAAGGCTGCGGCCTGCGCCACCGGGCAAGACATCTCAAAACTGACGTCACCGGTAAAACTGACACGTGCCACACGGACAGGGGCGCCTTGAAATTGGCCGGCCCTGAACTGCATGTGCTTGAACTGTTCCGGGCTCAGGTCAATGCCGAGATTGAGGGTCGCAACAATATCACGGGCTTTGGGCCCTGTCACCGTGACCGTGGGCCAATTCTGTGTTGTGTCATGCACGAAAATTCGATCGGGATCATTGCCATCCTGCCGCCAGTTTTCCAGCAGAGACACGACACCATCCACATGGCTCGACGAACAAGAGACCACAAACCGGTTCTCATCCAGACGGGCGATCACCCCGTCATCATAGACAGCACCGCTTTCGGTTAACATGAAACCATAGCGGATATGACCGGGTTTCAGCGTTGCAACGGTGTTATAGTAGATGAAGTTCACAAACTTTTCGGCATCTGGCCCCATGACCTCGATCTTGCCAAGAGGGGAGGCATCAAAAATGCCAGCAGTCGTGCGGGCCATGCGCACCTCACGTGCCGCAGCTTGGTCGGCGTCGCCTCCCCCGTACCATCCCGGTCGCAACCAGCCTCCATATTCGCCCATTGCGGCATCGGCGGCACGGTGTTGCGGTTCGAGACACAGGCGTTTGAGCGGGTGAAACAACTCCCCGCGATGATGCCCGCGATAGAGTTCGAGGGGCACCGGGACAAAAGGGGGGCGGAAAGTTGTTGTGCCCACCTCGGGAATTTCTTTGCCCTGCAAGGCCGCCATTGCCGAAAGGCCGGCGACATTCGATGTCTTGCCTTGATCAGATGCCATACCCAAGGTCGTATAGCGCTTTAGATGTTCGACCGAGACGTAGTTTTCACGCGCGGCCAATTCGACGTCCTTGAGCGTCACATCATGCTGAAAATCAATCCATTGGCGTTGCGACGTGCCAAGCACCGCGGGCCGGGGCCGGGCACAATAGTCCGCCTTGCGCCGGGGACGCGCAGCACCAGTGGCGACGGCAGTGGCTTCCGCAAGCGCATCATCGAGGTCAAATGTGCCCGCCGCAGCACCAATTGCGGTGATCCACGCGGGACCTGCGGCAGGGACAAAGGCCTGTGCGTTGCTGTCCCAATCCAGCTTGCCGCCTGCATGACGCCACAGATGCACAATGGGCATCAGGCCCGCTGACGTCAGTACCGTGTCACAAGTAAAATGGTGCGGGCCGACCTGCAGGCCTGTGACCGCCCGTCGGCCCATCGCTTTGGGCAACGCGTCCTTTGGTTCGACGACATCTATGTCCAGTCCTTCGTCTCGCAGGGTGGAAATCTGTTGCTCGGCAAGCCCGTGATCCGCAATGACACAGGCGCGACGCCCTACGGCCACACCGTATCGGCCAGCAAATTCTGCTGCCCCGTCCAATGACATCACACCGGGCACATCATTTTGGGCAAAGGTCAGCGGGCGGTCCAATGCGCCGGTCGCCATAATCAGTTTTTCGGGCCGCATGCGCGTGAGGCTGGGTTGTTCGCAAAATCCATGTTCCGTGCACAGCCCAACCATTGCGTGATCGTAGATCCCGAAAGCCGTTGTTCGGGTCAGGATGCGTCCCCCGGCGGCTGAAATCCGTTTCGTTTGCTCGGCGATCCAGTCCGCGACCGGGTGTCCGTCAACCGTTGGCGATTGCCAGGCTTTCCCACCCAATTCCGCATGATCGTCCACAAGGACTACGGATTGACCTGCCTCAGCCGCAGTGGCAGCCGCCTGCAATCCGGCAACGCCGCCGCCGACAACCAAAAGATCACAATGATCAAAGCGTTGAGTAGAATGGCTATCCTCCAAGGGTCCGCCTTCCAGTGCGCCAAGCCCGGCCATCTTGCGAATTGTCGGTTCAAACAAGTGCCAGTCAGGCCACATAAACATCTTGTAGTAAAAACCAGCTGACAGAAATCTGTGACCCAGATCCAAAACGCTTTTGATGTCTCGCGCGGCAGAGGGAAATGAATTTACCGCCCGTGCGTGCATGCCGTCTTCGAGCAGTGTCGTCGCTGCGGGGCAATTGGGGCGGTGAACATCCCCCAGACGAATATTGAAGATCGCGTTTGGATCGTCAAACCATGCGCTCCAGACGCTTCTTGGGCGATGATACTTGAAGCTGCGACCCATGATACGAACACCGTTCGCGATGAGCGCGGAGGCAAGCGTGTCGCCGGGGTGACCAGAATAACGCGTGCCATCGAAGGTGAAATTCAACACCCGAGAGCGGTCAATCCGGCCCCCGGTTCCAAGGCGAAAGCCGGTCATGGCGTATGCTCCTTGCGCAAGGCGCGCGACGACAACACTTCCATCGTCACTGTGTTGCGTTTCATCAAAAAGACTTCGCGACACGGGATATGTACCCAGATTTCCTCCGAAACACCGACAGGGTTCGCCTGTGCATAGAGGTAGTCGCGCCATTCGGTTTCGGACACATCCTGTGTCGTATCGGGGCGGGTCTTGCCAGCCTCGGCAGAGAAATGGAATTCGCGCTCATCACGAAGACCACAGAACGGGCAGGGGAAACGTTGCATTCTCAGGCCTCCATCAATGCGCGATGCCGGATGCGGCACCTTCGTCAATCAGATGACCGGTCAGGAACCGGGATGGATCAAAGGGGCGGCTGATGTCGTGATGCGCATCTGTCGCAAGCAGATGAGCAAACAAGTACCCTCCTGCGGGAATTGCTTTGAACCCACCCGTTCCCCAGCCGCAATTGACATAAATGCCGTCGACACCGGACGGGCCAATCACCGGGGAACTGTCAGGTGTAACATCCACCGTGCCGCCCCAATGACGCAGCAGTTTGACCTTTGACAAGATGGGCGCAAATTCGACCAGACCTGAAAGAACGGCCTCTTGCATGGGCAGGTTTCCGCGTTGAGCGTAGGAGGGGACCCGATCGAGACCACCACCAATGACCAGCCCGCCTTTGTCAGACTGGCTAAAGTAAGCGCCGTAGGCAGGCGAAAAGGCGACCGTGTCGATCACAGGCTTGAGCGGTTCAGAAACAAACGCCTGGAGCGTGTAAGACGTAATCGGCAGCGCGTACCCGGCAAGGCCCGCCATGACAGAAGAATGACCGGCAACGGCTGCCCCGACACGGCCTGCTCGGATCGGACCGAGTGTCGTTTCAACGCCTTTGCAGGTGCCACCTTCCATGAGAAACCCGGTCACTTCGCAATTCTGGATGATGTCGATCCCGAGTTGGTCAGCGGCGCGTGCGAAACCCCACGCAACAGCATCATGTCTGCCAGTTCCTGCACGTCCCTGCCAAACGGCACCATGGATCGGATAGCGGGCATCATTTGAATAGTTCAGAACCGGGGCTTTCTTGCGCAGGTCTTTCGCATCCATCAACTCAGCATCTGTGCCGTTGATCTGCATGGCGTTGACCATGCGGGCAGCCATTTCCATTTCCGGTTCCGAATGACACAGCACGGCCATGCCGCGTTGTGAGAACATCACGTTGTAGTTCAGCTCTCGCGAAAGCGTTTCGTAAAGTTTCGTGGACAAATCATAGAGTGCGACGCTCTCCGGGTAGAAATAGTTGGAGCGGATCACGGTCGTATTGCGCCCTGTGTTGCCGCCGCCCAACCAGCCTTTTTCGATCACGGCCACACGGGTGATCCCGTGGTTTTTTGCCAGATAATAGGCAGTGGCCAGCCCGTGACCCCCGCCGCCGATGATTACAATGTCATATTCGGCTTGCGGTTTTGGCGTGCGCCAAGCCTTGCCCCACCCCTTGTGATGACGCAAGCCTTCCTTCAAGATGGACCAGGCAGAGTAGTGTTTTGTCACGATGCTGCTTCTTTGAGTGTCGAATTCCATTATGTACGGTAATGTACATTTCCTGATCCTGCAAGGATGAATCACATTGAGCGACAAACCGATCGAGAAGAAACGCCGCACGCGTGGCCCGGGGCGCACCGATCGCGAGGATTGGTTGCAAGCCGCATTAGCCGTCATGATCTCGGATGGTGTCGACGCAATAAAAGTCGCGGCCCTGTCCGAGCATTTGGAGTGTGCGAGGTCCAGTTTTTATTGGTATTTCAAGAACCGGGATGAGGTCCTCGCAGCCCTATTGGATCAGTGGCAGTCTCTGAACAATCGAACAATCCTTTCTTATGCTGCGCGGCCGGCTGATACGATCAATCTGGCCCTTGTTACCTTATTTCGTGGCTTTCTAGATCCGAAGAAATTCAATATATCCTTGGATTTTGCCGTGCGCGAATGGGCAAGGCGAGATGTCTCTGTTCGGCGCGCCGTGGACATCTCGGATACCGCGCGGTTGGATGCGATTTCGGGGATGTTCACCCGCTATGGCTACGAGCCGCGCGAAGCGGCCATTCGGGCGCGGATCGTGTATTATACGCAGATTGGCTATGAAGCGCTTGATCGACGATCAAACCGACTGGACCGGGAAGAGACCGGCCCCCACTACCTGTTTTGTTTAACAGGTCGCCGGCCAAACGCTGAGGAAACCGCAGCAATCACGCAGTTGGCGCATGATCTGAAAGACTGATTACGTACAAACCTGAACATATTTATGGACAGACGCGTACAATCTGTATAGTGAGTCTCCACCAATGAATTGGAGGGGACATGAAGTCATCGTATCGGGCAGTAGTGATTGGCGGAGGCGTGGTCGGTGCGTCAGTTCTGTATCATCTTGCCAAATTTGGGTGGACCGACGTCGCGCTGGTTGAGCGCGCAGAGCTTACCGCAGGATCGACCTGGCATGCGGCGGCAGGATTCCATGCCCTAAATGGTGACCCGAATATCGCGGCACTTCAGGACTATACGATCAACCTTTATAAGCAGATCGAAGCGGAAAGTGGTCAGGATGTTGGCCTGCACATGACAGGCGGCGTAAATTTTGCCACCAACCAGAACCGATGGGAGCAACTCAAAGCGGGTTGGGCGACCTTTCAGGCTATCGGGGTGGAAACCGCGTCTTTGGTCACACCGGAGGAAATCCGCGAAATGACCGGTGGGATTATCCGCACTGAGGATATTCTGGGTGGTTTGGCGGATACAAACGAAGGTTATCTAGACCCTTACGGCACTACGATGGCCTATGTAGGGGCCGCGAAAAAGTGTGGTGCCGAAGTCATCTTGCGCAACCGTGTGATAGAGCTGAACCAGCGTGGCGATGGCACTTGGGATGTGGTGACGGAACAAGGCACAATCCATACCGAACATGTCGTCAATGCCGCGGGGCTGTGGGCCAAGCAATGTGGATTGATGGTTGGCGTCGACCTGCCTGTCACGCCGATGGAACATCACTATCTGGTCACAGAAAGCCTTGAAGGATTGCAGGCTCTGGACTGCGAAGTGCCAGTGATCGCAGATCTTGACGGTTTTACCTATGCACGCCAGGAGCGCGACGGGCTGTTGCTGGGCGTCTACGAACGCAACCCGAAACATTGGATGATGGATGGGGCCCCTTGGGATTACGGAATTGAATTGATCCCCGAAGACATCGACCGGATCAGCGAAGAACTGGCGATCGGCTTTGACCGCTATCCTGAACTGGCTGACGTCGGCATCAAGAAATGGGTTAATGGCGCGTTTACTTTTGCACCTGATGGCAACCCATTGGTTGGGCCCGTTGGTCCACGCGGTTATTGGGTCGCTTGTGGCGTGATGGCTGGATTCTCGCAGGGCGGCGGGGTTGGCAAGTCACTGGCGGAATGGATGATCCACGGTGCACCGGAAAGCGATATCTTTGGTATGGACGTCGCGCGATTCGGCCCGCACCAGTCCAACAAAGAGTACATTCGTCAAACGACGGCACAGTTCTATGCGCGGCGGATGCTATTCACCTATCCCAACGAACAATTGCCTGCAGGTCGCAACATAAAGCTGTCCGGTGCGCATCAGGATATGGACGCTGCCGGCGCACGGTGGGGCAATGTTTGGGGACTGGAGTTGCCCATCTACTTTGCCGACAAGGATTTCGAGGAACCCGGCACCCAGCGTCGATCCGCCAATTTCCCACTGGTCGCAGCGGAGTGTGAAGCGGTGCGGGATGCTGCCGGTCTTCTCGATATCTCGGGCTTTGCACGGTATCGCATATCCGGCGAAGGGGCCAAAGACTGGCTGGATCACTTGCTCGCTTGCAAGATTCCGGGTGCAGGCCGTGTGAAGCTGGCACCGATGCTGGCCGAAGATGGCCGTCTAAAGGGCGATATGACCGTCTTTAACTGGGGCGATGGCAGCTATTGGCTGATGGGGTCCTACTACCTCAGAGCGTTCCATATGCGTTGGTTCAACCAGCATATGGGCCAAAACGTGCAGATCGAGGACATCTCGGATGCCACAAACGGCTTCTTGCTGACCGGGCCAAAGACGTTCGACATTCTGGAGACGGTTTCGGACACCGATTTGAGCGGTTTGAGCATGATGCGTTGTGGGATGGCGGATCTTGGCCTGCACCGTTGTCAGGTGGCGCGGTTATCCCTGTCGGGTGAAGTCGGGGTCGAGATCAGCTGCAGTGCCAATGAACACGCCTCACTGCGCAAACTACTGCTGCAGGCCGGCGCGGTGCATGACATCAAAGAGGTCGGCTTTTTGTCCATGCTTTCGATGCGGCTGGAGAAAGGCATCGGCATCTGGAATGCGGAGTTCACCCAAAGCTACACGCCCGCGCAGACCGGGCTGGACCGTTGGATCGCCTGGGACAAAGACGACTTCATCGGTCGTGAAGCGGCAGCAAACGCGGGCAATCCTTCTCAGGTGTTGGTGATGCTTGAGGTGGATGCGGATGATGCGGATGCGGTCGGGTTTGAACCTGTTTGGCAGGATGGCAAGCGTATCGGGATGACAACGTCGGGCGGTTATGGTCATCGCCTAAAGCGCAGCCTCGCTTTGGCGTTGGTGCATCCCTCGGCCAGCGAAATCGGCAACGCGCTCAGTGTCCACGTGATGGGGGAAGAACGGCCCACCAAGGTCATCGAAGCATCGCCGTATGATCCCACCGGCGCGCGCGCCAGAAGTTAAGGAGTACGGGAATGGAACAGGAAACAAGACGGCGGGGACGCGCGGGTGGGCGTGGTGCACGACAGGCGGCAGATTCAAAGTCGGCGACCCGCAGCCTCGCTTATCGACAGCTGCGTCATCCTTATGAGCCGCAAAGTATCTTTGGCGCTGATGAGATCAATTCGATCCACAAGACAGCTTTGCGGGTGCTTGAAGAATTGGGCATGAAAATCCTGCTGCCCGAAGCGCGCGAGATTTTTGCCAAAGCGGGTGCCAAGGTCGTCGATGAAATGGTTTTCATCGGCAGCGACATTATTGATGAAGCGTTAAAAACCGCGCCCGCGTCGTTCAAGCTCCACGCGGCCAACCCTGAACGGGAACAGATCTATGAGACCGGCGCATTGTTGTTCATGGCTGGTGCCGGTTGCCCAAATGCGACTGACAACGAAAGGGGCAGGCGCCCGGGCGATCTGCAAGCATTTGAAGAAACGCTGAAGCTGCAACAGGCATTTGACGCCATTCATCTTCTTGGCCCCTCTGTTGAGCCGCAGGACGTGCCCATACACTTGCGCCACTATGCCATGACGCGTGCTCAGCTGGCCTATACTGACAAGCCGATGTTCATCTATGCACGCGGGCGCGATCAGGTTTTTCAAAGCATGGAGATGATCCAGACCGCGCTGGAGCTGTCAGATGATGATGTCGCAGGGCAGATTTGGGGCTGGACCAATATCAACTCAAACTCACCCCGGATGCTGGACAATCCAATGGCGCAGGGGATCATCGACTTTGCTCGCATGGGCCAGCTATCTGTGATCACGCCCTTCTGTCTTGCCGGGGCCATGGCACCCATCACGGTGTCTGGCGCCTTGACGCTGCAACATGCCGAAGCGTTGGCTGGCATTGCGCTGGCGCAGATGGCCAATCCCGGTGCCCCAGTCAGCTATGGCGGGTTCAGTTCCAACGTTGACATGAAGTCTGGCTCGCCTGCCTTTGGAACCCCTGAGCACGTGAAAATGCAGGTCGGAGCCGGCCAATTGGCGCGCCATGTGGGCTTGCCCTGGCGGTCAGCTTCGGGTGCGGCCTCTAACACCTGTGACATGCAGGCTGCGACCGAAACGGACATGGCCATCTGGGGTGGCCTGATGGGGAATGCGACCCTGATGATCCATGCGGCGGGCTGGCTGGAAGGCGGGCTGAGCTTTGGATACGAGAAATTCATCAATGATCTGGAGTGTATTCAGTCCGTGGCCGAGCTTGCTCAACCCACCTCGGGATCAGATGCAGAGATCGGCTTTGACGCCCTCCAAGAAGTCGACCCAGGTGGCCATTTCTTTGCGACCGCGCATACGATGGCGCGGTATCAGGATGCATTCTATCAACCACTGGTAGCCGATCTGAACAACTTTGGAAGTTGGGAAGAAGCGGGCAGCCTGACCTCCACGGATCGTGCAACGCAGGTCTGGAAACAAACGCTTTCAGACTTCAAGGCACCTGCGGGTTGCGACGAACGGGTCGCACGCGTCGAAGATTTGATTTCGAAAGGAACGGAGGCAGGTGGCGCTGCACCGTTGGATTAAGAAGCCACTAAACATTGGGAGATGAAAATGATGAAACTATCGAACGACAAGACAAAAGTCCTTAAGCGGCTGGCTCAGGCTTCAAACAATGGTGAGATGGAGCGTCGAGAGTTCCTTGCCATGGCAAGCACCTTTGGCGCCTCCGCCACTGTCGCATATGGCCTG
>Ga0316204_10006828_pt1 | contig 17192 bp, 17 predicted proteins | sample 6monrhotite_MG_2_FD_205661 | JGI IMG/M metagenome (GOLD analysis project Ga0316204, IMG submission 205661) | Microbial mat bacterial communities from mineral coupon in-situ incubated in ocean water Damariscotta River, Maine, United States -... | ecosystem: Environmental > Aquatic > Marine >... | reverse complement strand
AGGCCCGGCTTTTTAATGAATTATGTTGTAGAGAAATTAGTCTTCTTTTTTCTCTTCTGCTTTTGCGTCTGCGTCATCTTTCTTTTTTGATGCTGCTTTTTTAGCAGGGGCCTTTTTTGTTTTTTCTTCTTTGGTTTCTGGCGCTTTTGCGTCATCGCCTGCGTTTTCTTCCAAAGCGGCACCTAGAATATCACCAAGAGATGCACCGGATTCGGTTGATCCGAATTCTTTCATCGCTTGTTTATTCTCGTCTTGCTCACGGGCTTTGATAGACAGGTTCAATTTCCGTGTCTTTTTGTCCATGGAGACGATCTTTGCATCGACTTTTTCGTCTACAGCAAAACGATCCGGACGTTGTTCTGAACGCTCTGATGACAGATCTGCTTTCTTAATGAATCCTTTGAGGTTGTCATTTACAGAGACTTCGATACCACCTGATGTGATTTCAGAAACTGTACATGTGACAACAGATCCTTTTTTCAAGCCGTCCATTGCGCCTTCGAACGGGTCGCTTGAAAGTTGCTTGATACCAAGGGCAACACGCTCTTTTTCTGGGTCAATTTCAAGGATTTTAACTTTGACTGTTTCACCGGCTTTGAAGTTTTTCAAAGCTTCTTCGCTTTCGTCTTCCCATGAAATGTCAGATAAGTGAACCATACCGTCGATTTCGTCATCAACAGCAACGAATAGACCGAATTCTGTAACATTGCGGATTTCGCCTTCGAATTCTTCGCCTTCTTTATGGTCTGCAGCAAATTGTGCCCATGGGTTTTCCTGACACTGTTTCAAGCCCAATGAAATACGGCGTTTTTCTTCATCAACTTCAAGAACCTGAACTTCAACTTCTTCAGATGTAGAAACGATTTTGCCCGGGTGTACGTTTTTCTTTGTCCATGACATTTCAGAAATATGTACAAGACCTTCGATACCATCTTCAAGCTCAACAAATGCACCGTAATCAGCGATATTTGTAATGCGGCCTTTGAAGCGTGTGCCAGGAACGAATTTAGACTCAACGTCTTTCCAAGGATCATCTTCGAGTTGTTTCATACCGAGTGAGATACGATTATTTTCTTCGTTGTAGCGAATAACCTGAACATCAACAGTTTTGCCGATTTCAAGAACTTCAGATGGATGGTTTACACGTTTCCATGAGATGTCAGTGACGTGGAGAAGACCATCAACACCGCCAAGGTCAACGAATGCGCCGTAATCTGTGATGTTTTTAACAACGCCTTGAAGAACTTGACCTTCCTTAAGGTTGTCCATCAAGTCTGAACGCGCTTCTTCACGGCTTTCTTCTAGTACTGCACGACGTGAAACAACGATGTTTCCACGTGCGCGGTCCATTTTCAGGATGAGGAATGGTTGCGGCGTACCCATAAGAGGTGAAACATCGCGGACCGGACGGATATCAACCTGTGATCCTGGCAAGAACGCAACAGCGCCGCCAAGGTCAACAGTGAAACCACCTTTGACACGTCCGAAGATAACACCTGTTACGCGCTCTTCTTTTTCATGTGATTTTTCAAGTTCGACCCATGCTTCTTCACGGCGGGCTTTTTCACGGGAGAGTACAGATTCACCTTCGCGATTTTCCATGCGTTCAACAAACACTTCAACAGTGTCACCGGCTTTGATTTCTGAATCTTCACCAGGCTTTGAAAATTCGTGTAGGGGAATACGTCCTTCGGATTTGAGGCCGACATCCACGATTGCGAAATCGGATGTCACTTTTATAACAGTTCCGTTTACAACGGAGCCTGTGAATTTTGTTTGTCCTTTCATGGACTCTTCTAAAAGAGCGGCAAACTCTTTTGAATCTTGGTTGTCTTGTAATCTTGCGGCTGTGCTCGCCATGGTATTTTCCTTTAGGTTTAGAGTTTAATATGCCTTACGCCTGCATTATTGCTGACGGGCATGTTTCGAGGAGATGCGGGAGGATTTACAAATTGAGGCGTTCAACCAAGTTTTTCTTTGGCGAAGCCCAATGCTTTTTCAAGCATTTTCCCGGCGTCTAAATCGGATGAATCAATGATGATTGCATCGTCTGCCGGTTTCATCGGGGCAGTTTTTCGGTCTGCGTCCCGTGCGTCTCTTTCACGCATATCCTTCAAAACGGTGTCATATGTAGCGGCTAATCCCTTGGATTGCAACTCTTTTAAGCGTCTTTGGGCGCGAATTTCGGTCGAGGCGGTAATAAAGAGCTTTAGATCTGCGTTTGGACAGATCATTGTACCGATGTCTCTTCCGTCTAAAATCGCGCCGGAAAAAGACTTTCCCGGGTTTTTTGCGAAGTTTTTCTGAAAGTCGTTTAAGACTTCACGTACGCGGGAATAGGCGGCAATCTTTGATGCATTCTTGCCTATATTATCCTCTCGCAAAGATGCGTTGTTTAGTAAATTTTCCACATTTTCACTGTTTTGAATTTTACGAATAAGGATTTGGGCGGCGTCTACGGCGTCTTTTGAGTCTTTTGAGCTGAGCCCTGCGTTGATGAGTTCAAATGCGCTAGCGCGGTATAGTGCGCCTGTGTCCAAATAGGCAAAACCGAGGTGATTGGCTAGAGAGCGGGCGAGTGTTCCTTTACCACTTGCAGCAGGTCCATCAATGGCGATTACCGGTTTAGCCATTATGCTTCCCCAATATCGCAACCAAGTTCGTTCATGAGTTCTATGAAATTCGGGAAGCTGGTTTTGATCGGCTCTCCATCGTCGACTGAAACAGGTTTTTCTGTGACTGTGCCGAGCACTAGAAAGCTCATTGCAATGCGGTGATCCAGCGCTGTTTCAATTGTTGCACCGCCTTTTGGAGGTTTGCCAGTGCCATAGATTGTGATCCAGTCATCACCTGTTTCAAGCTTCACGCCGCAGGCCTTAAGGCCTTCTGCAACCATGGTTAGTCTATCACTTTCCTTGATGCGGAGTTCTGCAAGGCCGGTCATTTTTGTTGTGCCGTTTGCACAGGCGGCTGCCATGGCGAGAACCGGGAATTCGTCGATCATGGATGGTACACGCGCGGGATCAATTTTTATCCCTTTGAGAGAGCCTGTTCCGCGGACGATGATGTCTGCGACATCCTCACCGGCTTGAATACGTTTATTTTGAAACTCTATGTCTGCGCCCATATCCTGAAGCGTCAGGTAAATTCCGTTGCGCCGGTCACTGATTGCGATGTTGGGTAATGTTATTTTCGATCCTTCGTGCAAAAGTGCGGCAACAGCCGGGAAGGCGGCTGAAGAAGGGTCTGATGGGACGTCGACTGCTCCGGGTTGAAGTTCCTGGTGTCCGATGACGCTGATTGCTGTTGCGCCATCGTCTAGTGTTTTCGTTGTTACTTCAACGCCAAAATGCTGAAGCATTTTTTCTGTATGGTCACGGGTTGGTTTCTCTTCGATGATTGTTGTTGTTCCTCTGGCGTTTAATCCAGCGAGCAGGATGGCGGATTTTACTTGTGCGCTGGCAATCGGCAGGCGGTATTCAATGGATAAAAGATCTTCCGGACCTGTAACTGTGAGGGGTAGTTTGTCGCCATCTGTAGCTTCGAATGTTGCGCCCATCATTTTGAGTGGTGTTATAACGCGCTTCATTGGTCGCTTTGATAGTGAAGCATCACCGGTAAATGTAGCCGTTATATTGTGACCGCCGATAAGACCGATAAGCAAGCGTGTTGATGTTCCGCTATTGCCCATTTCAATTGTGCTATCTGGCTGTTTAAGACCGCCGACCCCTACGCCGTATGTTCTCCATAGTCCGTCGGGGCTTTTTTCGATTTTTGCGCCGAGTTTACGCATGGCTTCCGCAGTATGGAGAACATCTTCGCCTTCGAGCAAGCCGCTAATCATTGTCTCGCCAACGGTTAGTGCGCCGAACATTAGGGCGCGGTGTGATATGGATTTATCGCCTGGGATGCGTTCACGGCCTTTCATCGGGCCTGATTTTTTTGATATTAAGATTGTCATGGAAGCTAGAAATACAGTGTTGATGCTATGAGTTCAACGCTTATCTGGGTCTATTGAGATGGTTATTTTTTGATGGGCTCAAGATCGTCTTTGTAGCTTTTGATGAAATTAAGGAAGTCTGTTGCCGGTACAGGGCGTGAGTAACGGAAGCCTTGTACTTCGTCACAACCTTCTTTCACCAAGAATTCCTGATGCTCCATTGTTTCAACGCCTTCGGCAATTACATTAAGGTTCAGAGCGCGGCCCAACGCGATGATTGTTCTGGCGATAGCGGCGTCGTCGGGGTTGTTCAAGGCGTTGCGGATAAAGCTTTGATCAATTTTTAAACGGTCGATTGGGAACTGACGCAGGTATGAAAGTGAAGAATACCCTGTACCGAAGTCATCAATGGCAAGCTCGACGCCGATGGCATGTAAGTTCTGAAGCGTTTGGATCGTATGGGATATGTCATCCATAAACACGCTTTCTGTGACTTCGAGTTCAAGCTTATGGGCTTCGATGCCGACGTCTTGAATTACTTTTTGTGTAAAGCCGCAAATATCACTTTGTGTAAATTGTGCCGCAGAAACATTAACTGCGATACGGATGTCATGTCCGTCTTCCTGCCATGTTTTTGCCGTTTCGCAGGCTGTACGCATCACCCATTCGCCGATAGGCACGATAAGGCCGGATTGTTCGGCGACTGGAATAAAGTCTGCCGGTGAAATAAAGGTTCCGCCCTCTTTGCTGTTGTCAGGTTTCCACCAGCGTAGCAGAGCCTCTGCGCCAATTACTTTTCCAGATCTGAGATCAAGTTGTGGCTGGTAATAGAGTTCGAGTTGACGATTATCCATGGCATCACGCAGATCGCGCAGCATTTGAAAGCGTTCTTGCACAGCGCGATCAAAATCTTCCGAATATTCTTTGATTGTGTCGCGCCCTTCTTCTTTTGCGCGGTTCAACGCAATGTCAGCATTTTTCAAGACTTGATCCGGGTCAAGCGCATCATCGGGGAAGGTTGCTACGCCAATTGATGCGCGAACCTGGAAGGCTTCGTTGAAGACTTTAAATGGTTCAGAGCGGATCACATGTATAATTTTTTCGGCAACATCACGCGCTGAATTAATGTCCGTAGATAGTGGCATCATAATTGCGTATTCATCCTCTCCTGAGCGGGAGACGATGGCGGATTCCGGCATTGCAGAGCGCAGGCGTTTGCCTACGCCGCGCAGGATTGCGTCACCGACATTGTGACCCATGGAATCATTGATGTCTTTGAAATGGTCAAGGTCGATTGTGACAACGGCAAAGCGTTCTGCCAAACCATCTTGGTTTTGGCGCGCGCTTTCGGAAAGATTTTTAAGAAATAGCGTACGATTAGGAAGTCCCGTCAGGGTGTCGTAGTAGGCAAGTTTATGGATTTTGTCTTCCGCTGCGATTTTTATGCGGGTTAAATTGTCGGCGTTCTGGTGGATGAGTTTTTGGGCCAGGTCAATGGTCCCACCGATTTCATCCCGCGTATCGAATGGTGAGTCATTAATGTCTGGATTTTCCGGGTTTCTAAACGCTGCTAAAAGATTGCTGCGCATAAACAGAACAGGTTCGAGCAACCAGCGACCGAGAGCGATCATTAAAACTGTTGTAACAAATAAAGACATCAAGAGCATGATTTTCAAGGTTTGGATCACAAAGTCGAAAATTGCATTCGATAAATGCGATGAATCCATGCGTACAACGATGAAATAAGAGCCATTTATCGTGCTGCCTCTTATGACGAATTCATAACTGCTTCCATCTGGGCTTTGGTAATTGCGGGAAAGAGAGTTTTGATCGTGTAACACTATAACGGTCGATTCGCCGTAGCTGCCCAGAAGTGCGAGAGAGCTGGTACTGCTCATATTTGATGCATCGAAAATATTACCGTATACAGTCAGACCTTTGATTTTGGTTGTTGCGAGAATGCGGTTGATTGTTTTTTCAGGAATAGGGGATGACATTAGTTCCATTGAGGAGGTATCGATACTCGGCACAATCACGGATCTTGCAATTTCTTTTAATTTCGCCAGTTGCTGATATTCAAACTCTTTAATACCGCCGAAGTTGAGAATTAGGGTTTGGACCAGCAGGATGGTCATAAAGACGGCTGCTGCAATGCGCCAGCTTAACCGACTTTTCCATATTTGCCCCGGAGAGGATAAAAGCATACTTTTAAACTTACCAGTTTTATCGTATTGCGTGTGATGCACGTCGCTTGTACTCGCGTTATCTGAATTCTTCAACAAAGTAAGATTTGCATTGGAGGGCATATCTTTGACTTTCACATTGTACATGTGCTTTCGCTTCATGCAAAAGCTTAATTTTTCTAATTTTATTCATACGTAAAATAATTCAGCCCTATTATATGATTTTATGCTTATAAAGCTTAATGTGAGTATTATTTTACATAATAAATATGAATTTTATCTAAATTTTATATTTTTCGGCTGTGTAGGATTTTTTTTGTTTCGTCATGAAGTGTGCATGCGAAAAGGTAGTCGTCTCCTCCCTCTTGGATTTTTAATTTTTTTCTGAGTGTTTTTACATCTGAAGGAAAGTTTCGAGTTGTTATATGTGCTTGTTTTAAAGGTATTTTTTCAGATTTTACTGTATATTGATCTATAATTTTAAACCGCCGGCCAGGAAAGTGACTGAGTAAAATGTCGGACGTATATAAGTGCGTATGAGGGTGGAGTTTTTTAAGATTTAGCCGTTTTGCCAAAATATTGAATCCCCCGCTTTTTTGAAAAGCAGGCCCTGGTTCATAAAGATAGTTTAATGGTTGGCAATATTCCGTTTCTGCAGAGTTCTCTTCTTCTAGTGTAAAGCTTATTTCTGTGATGATTTCACCATTGTCATTGATTGATACAGCGTTTATTTCAGGACAATCTGGTGGATTTTCTCCCATAATGAATATGAGTTCTTTACAGTCGTTATTCCATTCCACGATATGCACTGTATGTATGTTTTGCAGTTGTGTGATGCCCTGTTTAATGTCGAGCATCGGTGATGTTTTGACCATGATGCGATCTGCTTTCGGGAGCAGGGCAGGCAGCATTTCTAAAATGGCTGGTGAGCACTCTTCCAGCTTGAATTTCCCTCTTTTCCTTGTATCCCGTCGTTGAGGGTCAATAATCACGAGGTCAGTTTTTTCCATGTTTTTAATGTAATTTTCAGCGGTGTCACAATATGTTGTTACCGGGATGTCGGTTAGGCACTTTATATTGTGTTCAATTAGTTCTGCTGTATATGGATCACGTTCTATACAAATGCCCTGATCATAATATTCTGTGAGAGCGTGGCAATCGATGCCGGCCCCTCCGGTTAAGTCTACAAAGGTTTTTCCTTTTACTAGACTTGCTTTGTAACGAGCTGTTGCGCTGGATGATGCTTGTTCCAGAGTGCTGGGGGCAGGAAGGATGATATTAGGGTGGGCGCTAAGCCAAAGCGGTAGTTTTTTTTTAGCTTTTTGCCTTGATTTAATTTGATCGAGAATTAGTTTGTGGTCCCAGTCAGGGTTTGGAGGCTTTTTTAAGGCGAGTTCAGATACATCCTGACTTTCATTGTCTTGAATGAATTTCTGGATTTTTGGATTTAAAAGACTTTGCCAATTCATGTTGCTTAGGGTAAATCATAAAATATGAAATTTACAGTCTCCAAATGGTATGATCTACACACACATTTGCGTCAGGATGGTTTGATGCCTGCGATTATCGGTTCGCAAATTGATATGGGCTGTGTTGGTGTTTTGGCCATGCCCAATACCAAACCCCCTGTGGCCAAGGTTTTGAAGAGTGATCCTTTGGATTATTGGTGTGTTGAAGATTATGTTGATCTTATCCGGTGCGAGGGCGGTGAGGTTTTTCAGGATGTAATCGTTCCTCTTTATTTAACTAAAGATACAACGCCTCAGATGATAGAGGAGGGTGTAGGTTCTGGACATTTAAGGGCCTGTAAGTATTATCCACCGCAGGGAACAACGGGCGCGGATTTTGGTTATCCATTTGAGGAATTCATGAGCAACGGTGTGTTTGCAGCGTTGGAAGCTCATGGTGTTGTTTTGTGTATCCATGGTGAAGAGCATCATATGGCTGGTGAAGCGTATTTTGATCAAAATTCTAATGCGGAAGATTTCTTTTATCGTGAGCGTATGCCGAAGCTGGTTGATAAATTTCCGGATTTGAAAATTGCGTGTGAACATGTAACGACACGTACAGCTGTTCAATTTGTTCAAAGTTGCGGTCCTAATGTGGTTGCTTCGGTAACGCCTCAGCATTTGTTGTATACGGTCGGACATTTGTTGCAGGGGCTTAAATATCATTTATTTTGCTTGCCTCTTTTAAAATTCGACGAAGATCGGAAAGCTTTACGCGATGCTGTTACGGCTTCAGACAATATAAAGTTCTATGCCGGTACGGATAGCGCGGCCCATACGAAAAAAGCAACGGATTGTGGATGTGCTGCAGGGTGTTTTACGGGTGGAATAGCGCCGCAGCTTTATGCTCAAGGGTTTGAGGAAACGGGCGTTGATTTATCTTCGGATATGGGGCAAAGGGCGTTTGAGCGGTTCCTTTGTACCAATGGCCCGGTATTTTACGGGTTGGAAAAAGCGGTTGGGACTATGAGTCTTGAGAAAAAACCGCAAAATGTTTCTGTTCTTGAAACGTCTGATGGCTCTATTATCCCTCTCCCCTTGGGTTTACAGCAACAGACTATACCATGGACATTGACCCTAAACCCATAAAAATATACGGAAAATTAAGGTTTGTCCGGTAAAATTTATGAGGATGGACTAAAATATATAAAAAATATTTACGGGTGGGGATTACCGTTGTGGAGCTTATAAAAGATAGTGCAGAGCATTATTTTCTTACATGTTTGGATGAATTGAAAGATAATTCAAATCGGTGGTTTGGTTTGTTCTTTTCTATGTCCAAGACACTTTCCCATCAAGATTTGGTTTCTGATCTTCCTATGATTTTTGATAAAATTGAGACAGCCCGCGCCAAGCGGGATGTGTTTGCAGAAGAGTTGCAAGCCGCTTTACAAGACGGGTTTGATGGATCTATTTGTGTTTTTACGGATATGGATATTTTTGTTATTGCGCATGTTAAAGATTCTTTGGCGCAAAAAGCTTTAGAAGATGTTTTTAAAAAAATGGCGGCCAGGTTGCCTGCGGGCATGTCCGATATGGATGTGCTGGGACGCCAGATGCGCTCTTATCAAAAATTGGCTGATGAGAAAATTTTAAGTGTTCGCAAGTTTTCTGCTTATGAAGCTATGGCCGATAAGCATAAGGTTTCCAGTATTTCCGCGCGCCGTAAACGCCGCGAAGATCCTGTTGTTATGATGGTTGAGGATGATCGTTTTACGGCGCATTACGCTTCAACGATTTTGAGTAGTGATTTCGAGCTTGTCATGTGTAAAGATGGTGAAGCCGCTGTGAAAGATTATATTGAACATGCTCCGGATATTGTTTTTCTTGATATTCATTTGCCCGGTTTAAGCGGGCATGATGTTTTACAGTCTATTCAAGCTGTTGATTCAAATGCCTTTGTTGTTATGCTCAGTGTTGACAGCGTTCGTGAAAATATTGTGAATGCCAGTAGAATGGGTGCACGTAAATTCCTCAAAAAACCATTCACGAAGGAACGGCTGATCGAAACGGTGAAAAATTCACCTTATGTACGTGAATTGATGCGTGGCGATCGTGCCGGTACCGATCAGATGTTTCACTAAAAAAACTATTTATCGCTGATCATTGTCAAAAAACGCATCTGTGCAGCTTGGTCTTCTTTTAATTTTCCAGTGAATGTCGTTGTGACAGTCGAGGACTGGCGTTTTTTAACGCCGCGGATCGACATGCATTGATGATCTGCATTAATATAAACAGCGACACCTTTTGGTTTCAAAACTGTTTCAATGCATTCGGCGATGCCGCTGGTCATGTTTTCCTGCGAGACAAGGCGACCTGCAAAAATATCAACTATGCGCGCAAGCTTGGAAATCCCTACTACGGCTTTATCTGGCCAGTATGCAACATGTGCTACGCCATTAATGGGTACCATGTGGTGTTCGCAATGAGATGTGAACTCTATGTCTTTGACAAGAACGATGTCGTCGAACCCTTCGATGTCCTCGAATGTTTTTGACAGTTCTTGTGCCGGGTCTTGGGTGTATCCTTGAAAAAATTCGTCGTAAGCTTTGATGACACGCTTTGGTGTTTCGATTAAACCTTCACGCTTCGGGTCTTCGCCAATATAGCGTAAAAGTGTTCTGATGGCGTCTTCTGCTTCACAGCGGCTTGGTTTTTCGTCATTAGCCATTTCGACGATTTTGGATGAAACCATTTGAAAAATCCTTATGTTTCGTGTTTTCTAGCGTCTTGTAACTGGATTTACCAGAAAAAAACGCAAAGAATTTAGAGAGACATATGCCTCAGCTCACACTTTTCAATACGCTTCAACGAGAAAAACAGGTTTTTAAGCCTATGGATCCGGGCCGTGTGCGGCTCTATGCGTGTGGTCCGACGGTCTATAATTATGCGCATATCGGTAATGCGCGTATGGCGGTGGTGTTTGATTTGCTCTCTAATGTTTTGAAATCACAGTATCCAAAAGTTACATATGTTTCGAATATCACAGATGTTGATGATAAAATTATTGCCGCTTCACGGGAAACGGGTGAAGCGATTGATGTGATTACCCGTAAATATGAGGGTATTTACAACGAGGATATGGCAGCTTTGGGCTGTGCCCAGCCTGATGTTCAGCCGCGCGCGACCGAGCATATTGGTGAGATGATTGAATTGATTGCGGCGCTCATTGAGCGTGGCCATGCTTATGAAGCTGATGGGCATGTGTTGTTTCATGTGCCTTCATTTGATGCATATGGCGGGTTGTCCGGTCGCTCACGTGATGAACAGGTCGCGGGGGCGCGGGTTGAAGTGGCGTCATACAAAAAAGATGCTGCGGATTTTGTGCTGTGGAAACCGTCCAAAGAGGATGAACCGGGTTGGGATTCTCCATGGGGGCCGAATAATGGTAAGGGGCGTCCGGGTTGGCATATTGAATGTTCGGCAATGGCGGAAAAGCACCTGGGCTTACCGTTTGATATTCATGGTGGCGGTGCCGATTTAAAATTTCCGCATCATGAAAACGAAATTGCACAAAGTTGTTGTGCGCATGGCCATGACGATCTGGCGGCATTTTCGAAATACTGGGTCCATAATGGTTTTGTAACGGTCGAGGGCGAGAAAATGTCCAAATCTTTGGGTAATTTTTTGCTGGTCCATGATTTGATTGAGAAATATCCGGGTGAGGCTTTGCGTTTAACGTTGCTTTCTGCTCATTATCGTCAGCCGCTTGACTGGAGTGAGGATAAAGTGCAGCAAAGCCAAAAGCAATTGGACAGGTTTTATAACCGGCTGGATGAGATGGCGGGTATGGAGGCGCAGGATACGGGCGTTCCGCAAGGGGTTATGGACGCGCTGTGTGATGATTTGAATACGCCGCAAGTTATGGCGGAGTTGAATGGGCTTTTGAAAGAGGGTAATTCACCGGCGTTGAAAGGTGAGCTTCTTGCTGCAGGAAACTTGCTTGGAATATTGCAGGATAATCCGCAAGAATGGCTTGGTTTTTCTCATGATGATTGTGGCGGGGATGATGCGGGTATTGATGCTTTGCTTCTGGAACGCGGGGAGGCCAAGGCGGCTAAAAACTTTGCCCGCGCCGATGAAATTCGTGATGAATTAGCCGCGGAGGGGATTGAAATTATCGATACGCCTGAGGGGACGAAATGGCGTAAAGCCTAGCGCGAAATCAGGACTTTATAGAAAAAGTATTTATCTGAGCTGTTATTTCCTGTGCTGCTATCATAAAAACACGCAAAACTTTCTCTAGTATATGCGGTAATTTCGGAAGTTTCAGCGAAAGTACCTTTGAACTTGGCGCCCATGATTAAGTGAATTCCATTAGTGTCTTGCGCAGGGGGATCGGCAGGTTCGATGTTTGACAGGGTGTTGATCGCTGTGCAAACGCTTTCTTGAATTTCTGCTAAAAAGATTAAATCTCCGGCACTTGATTTGGTTCCAGAGACGTGGTTTGTTCCGTTTATGAAATAATCGGTTAGATAAAAGTTTGTCGTATCGCGTGTTTCTAGAGGGATGCGTTGCCATGTAAATCCGCCTCCCGCAGGGTGAAAAATATCACAAAGATTGTCCGATGCGGCTGTTGGGTTAACGTACCCTGTATCAGCCGGGTTCTCAAAGTTAAGCTCTGCTTCATTGCAACTGCGGAGCTTTAATTGCGTAACGATATTCCCCAAATTGTTGGCGTATTCTATTATTTCGGAAGCGTAGAGGCGGGCTCTTTCTGCGTTTAATTGTTGGACATTTCCGCGGCCACTTTGTGAGACGGCGAAAGAAAGCGCCGCTATTAAAGCGACGGCGATCAGAATATAAAATAAAACATTTCCAGATTCTGTGTTTCTTTTGTCCAGTGTTTTCATATTTTCATTATACCTCAGCCAGAAATTCTTTGAAATCGCTTTCACAGGATTTCGGGATATGAACGGGGAGTGTTTTGTGCCCTTTTGATGCGAGTGTCAGGAGGGTTGCTCTGCCTGAACCAATTTCTATATTGTCGATCATACCAATGCCCAGAACCGGTTTTTCCAAAGCTTCCGTGTTTTTGATCTGGTTTTCAACGGCTTGGCGTTTTTCCTGTTCCGTTTCTGATAGATCTTGCATGGATTTTATTTGTCCATCCTGATCAAGCCATTCAAAGCTGTAGAGTGATTGTTTCCAACTGGATATAACAGCCTCTATGTTGACTTCGATCGTTATAAAATGATCTGGTTTTGCCAAGGCGGCTTTGTTATCAGTAAATTCGATTGTTTGTGTTGTTGTCATTTTGATGATTGCTTTGGTTTTTAGATATGGTTTAATGATTGGCAGATAGATTTTATCAGCTTATATCTTGCTTCATACTCATAAACTGTAAAAGGATAAAAATTATGTCTGACGTGTCTTCTGCACAGGCTCCTGAAATTATCGTAGTTGATGACACATCTGACGGTGTTAAGTGTGATGGCGGGGGTGGTGCGCTAGGGCATCCGAATGTCTGGTACAGTTTTGATGGTGGGGATACTGTTGAATGTGGTTATTGTGATCGTTTGTTTGTAAAAGAAGCGGTCAAAGCCCGTTTTACAGCCTAAACTTGAATTTTTTCGGAAAAACGCTATATTAGATTTTGTAATGCCGCTTTTGGGTTACACAAACTTTTAACTCGCTCATATGAGGAGATGAAACATGAGTACAGGACGTTTGACCTTGTTCGATAGCCCGATGTTCTTGGGTTTTGATGAAATTGAGAAGACTTTCGATCGCTTGCGCAAATCTGGCGGTGAAGGATATCCCCCTTATAATATAGAGCAAACCGGTGAATCCGGTCTTCAAATTACATTGGCTGTTGCCGGTTTTACGATGGAGACTCTGGATGTTGAAATCGAGAATAATCAGCTTACTATTCGCGGGAAACAAGAAGATGATGAAGATCGTATTTATATTCATCGCGGGATTGCATCACGTCAATTTCAGCGCAGTTTTGTTTTGGCTGATGGTATAGAAGTGCGCGGCGCATCGCTTGATAGCGGGTTGCTGAATATTGCTCTTGAGCGTGTTGTTCCGGAGTCTAAAGCGCGCAAAATTAAAATCGAAAATACCGGTAAGAATGATCAATTGCCTCAGGCGATTGACGTTGAAGAAGCTGATGGCAATGCAAAACATTCTGATGCACAATCTTAGTCAATATAATCATCGATTTTTAATGTTTTTAAAACGCTTAGACGTTACACTGTGGTTAACGAGGGTAGTATGACATTTAAAACAACAGAAACATTTACACATCTTAAAGAGTTGTCTGCACAGGATTTCTTGACGTTTGGTGTGCAGGATATTGCATATGTACGTCCTGTTCGTGTCGACGGACAAGAGGGTTATGCGGTTCATGCTGCTGATGGCACACCTTTGTCAATTCTGGAAAGTCTGTCAGAGGCGCTGCATATTATTCAGCATAACGATCTGGAAACAGCGGCGCTTCACTGATTTTTTATGCTTAATTTAATTTGAATTCAAGCGGCGAGAAGCCATCCCTCAGGGTCTATTAAGAGTGTTTGGATTGCTTGCTTATCGTTTGCTTCCTGCAGTTTTTTATGCAATTTTTCGTTTTTCAGCAATCTTGAAATACGTGAAAGGCGGCGTAAGTGGAATGGGCCTTCACTTTCAGGTGAAAGCACGAGGCATACTAAGTCCACTGGCTGATTGTCTATTGCGTTGCAGTTTACCGGGCGATCCAGTGTGGCCATAATCGTAAAAGGCTTTTGGGGGCCGCGTACCTGAAGATGAGGTATGGCGACGTTTTCTCCGATGCCTGAGCTTGATTTTTCTTCCTGTGAGAGAAGGAGTTGGAAAAGCTTTTCTCCAGATATACCGAGATGTTTTTCTGCAATGGTGGAAAACTCCATAAGGATCTGCTTGTAGCTGACAACCTTTAGGTGCGGCAGTACAAGATCAAAGTGCAAATCGCGGTTATAGTCGTTCATATTCATCTCCTATAGCACGTTCTCTTTATATGGTCATAGGTTCCGTGACAGCTCTGACGTGTCGTGTAACTACAGCTAAAATTCTTAGGGGTCCAGAAAAAAGTCTGTTGTGGTGCATCATTAGATTTTCTGCATGTTACAGGTCTTATTATGCAGTATTGTCTGTGGTTTATTTTTGATGGCGACTAGTCCATGAAAAATGCATTTGGGAGCATAAAAAGCTCCTAAATGTGAATAATTTAGTTTTGTAAAAATATAAAATATTTTTCTATTTTGATCCGTTTTCCGGATCGATCCATCCGATATTTCCGTCTTCACGTCTATGTATGACGTTGAGTGATTGGTTTTTGGCATTGAAAAACACCAAAAAGTTCTCTCCAGAGAGGTCTAGTCGCATGACAGCCTCGGAAACGCTTATGGTTTCTATGTCCTTTGTCATTTCTGCCACAATCAACGGATCATCCGGCGCTTCGGCATCCGGCGTGTCGTTTTGCTCTGGCGCAGCGGCCAGAATATAATCACGGGCTTTAATGATCTCATTGTCGGGGTTGTTCTCCTGACGCTCGTGGTGATCGCGCAATTTACGCTTATATCTGCGCATCTGCTTACCCACTTTATCAGCGGCTGCCTCGAAAGATGCATATGGGTCCTGATTTGTAGCATCGGCTACGACCATGATGTTTTTACCCATTTGAATCGAAATATGCGCCCGTGTTTTAGGCTTTCCATGGCCTTCTTTTGAGAAAGTCACAGTCGCAAAGGTTGCGTGGTTGAAATATTTCTGGTTTAGGTCTTCGATTTTGTCTTCAACATGGGTACGCAAAGCGTCTCCTACATTGATTTGTTTTCCATGAACATTGAGTTCCATAGCGGTGTCCTCTTCCATTTTTTAAATCATGCGATTATGCGTTCATTGTAACACGAGTCGGGGGTGGAGTTGAATGGGAATTAACCAACCAGATGTTTTTTTTCTTTGCGGCGTTGAACGGATGATCCGATATGCATGGCTTCCCGGTATTTAGCGACTGTGCGGCGGGCAAGGTCAATGCCTTCGTCTTTTAGTAGGGCTACAATTTTGTCATCACTGAGTATCTTTTTTGGGTTTTCGCCATCAATGAGCGTTTTTATGCGCGCTTTGATGGCTTCTGAGCTGTGTGCCGTGCCGTCTTCACTGACCAGAGCGGTCGAAAAGAAATATTTAAGCTCGAAAATACCTCGCGGGGTACCTATGTACTTATTGGTGGTCACGCGTGACACTGTACTTTCGTGCATTTCAATGACTTCGGCTATATCAGAGAGTTTTAGAGGTGCTAAAAACTCTATTCCATAGTTAAAAAAAGCATCTTGTTGTTCGATGATCTCGGCGGCGACTTTTAATATTGTTTGCGCGCGTTGATCCATGGAACGGACCAACCAGTTTGCGTTTTGAAGTTGATTGGCGAGGTATTCTTTATCTTTTTTCTGTGTCGTGGATTTTGAAATCTCTGTGTAATATTGATTATTAACCAGAACGCGGGGCAGGGTTTCGCTGTTGAGTTCTACCCTCCACCCCCCTCCCAGATTTTTGGGCAAACGTTTCATTAAAACGTCCGGTATTGCCGTTTGTACGACCAGGTGATCAAATTCTGCAGCAGGTTTCGGATTTAATGCCCGAATTTCATCGATCATATCTTTGAGGTAGGTTTCATTTACATCGCAAGTTTTTGCCAAACCTGAGAAATCATGATTACCGAGCATGTCTAAATTATCCAGCAGTGCGGTCATTGGGCTGTCAAGCTGCCCGCGTTCGGAGAGTTGTAAGGCCATACAATCGGCAAGGTCTCTTGCAAAAATGCCGGTTGGGTCAAATCCCTTCATTTCCCTGATGAGAGTGTTCATACGCTCTATTGAGCAGCCCAATTTTTCTGCGAGGTTTTTTGAATCTTCTCTTAGATAGCCTGTTTCATCCAGGCGGTCGATAAGCAGGGCGCCGATCATACGGTCGCGATTGTCCTCAAACGTAATGTGGAGTTGGTTGATAAGATGTTCGCGTAGTGTTTTTTCCGCGCTCATCGTGTTTTCAAAGCTGTTTTCAATATCTTCGAACTTTGAATTTCCGCCGGCTCCTATGTCTGCCATTGAGGAGCCGGGATCGAAATCTGCCGGGTTTGCATCGTCGTTTGTGTTTGAATTTTCAAATGCGGCTTCTACTGCATCTTGCCCTTGATCCTGTTCAATGGCTTGCGGCTCTTCATTATTGATGTCTGTAGATGTGTCAGAAGGGCCTCTTTCATCTTTTTCAAGCAAGGGGTTGGTGGACAGCTCTTCTTCAACCAGTTCGGAAAGCTCGGTATTATTCATCTGCAGCATGTTGATTGCTTGCTGCAGTTGGGGGGTCATAACAAGTTGTTGGGACTGGCGCAGGTCCAGATTTTGAGAGAGTTTACTCATGCTATTATTGTACTGCAATTATCGTATCATGAGAAACATTAATCTGTTGTATGGTCTATATAGCTAAACTCACATAAAATAATCACAAATTTTTGGCATATTCATTCGATTATCTGCGTGTAATTTTATCACCGTAGCTACGACTATGCTTCAAAAATTACACTTGATTCTCGAATAAATCTAC
>Ga0316204_10006826_pt1 | contig 17199 bp, 17 predicted proteins | sample 6monrhotite_MG_2_FD_205661 | JGI IMG/M metagenome (GOLD analysis project Ga0316204, IMG submission 205661) | Microbial mat bacterial communities from mineral coupon in-situ incubated in ocean water Damariscotta River, Maine, United States -... | ecosystem: Environmental > Aquatic > Marine >... | reverse complement strand
GGCCGGGACGGCGATGGTGGCTCAGGCTAACTCGATTCCGCAAAACGTATTATCTCTTTTGAGATAAAAATGAGAGTGGTAAATATTTCTAAATCAATGAGATATATCCGCTAAGTGTAAAGTGCCCTTGAATCTGGCCCGCAATAGTCGAGCGACCGGGGTACAAATAAGGAGTTAAGAAAATGGCTGCAAGTATTATTAATACGAATATTATGTCTTTGAATGCTCAGAAGAATCTGAACAAAAATTCTCTGAGTCTGGCGACGTCCATTGAACGTTTGTCCTCCGGTTTGCGTGTCAACAGCGCACGTGATGATGCTGCTGGTTTGGCGGTTGGTATATCCCTGGAGTCGACAGTGCGTGGGCTGAGTGTACAAATCCGTAACTCAGCAGACAATATTTCTACTGCACAAATACTTGATGGTGAAGCTGCGGTTATTACCGATGTGTTGCAACGAATGAATGAGCTGGCAGTTCAGGCCCAAGGGACGAATGGTATTAACCAAGCTTCAAAGATTCAAGTGGAATACAGTGCGTTAAATGCCTTTCAGGCTGCGTTTACAGCTGGCACAATAATTGCCGGTGATCTTGTGGGAACGGGGAGTGCTGCAAATGCCGCAGGTAATATTACAACATCTCTTGGTGCCCTTGCAGGTACGCGTGCCGGTTACGGTGCAACCATTGCCACAGCAGAATTTACCATTCAGAACTTTGAAACGGCTCGTGAAAATAATTCGGCTGCTCGTAGCCGAATCATGGATGCAGATTTTGCAATGGAAACCGCAAACCTGGCTCGTGGCCAGATTCTGGTGCAGGCCGGTACGGCGATGGTGGCTCAGGCCAACTCGATCCCGCAAAACGTGTTGTCTCTTTTGAGATAAAAATGAGAGTGGTAAATATTTCTAAATCAATGAAATATATCCGCTAAGTGTAAAGTGCCCCTGAATCTGGCCCGCAATAGTCGCGCGACCGGGGTACAAATAAGGAGTTAAGAAAATGGCTGCAAGTATTATTAATACGAATATTATGTCTTTGAATGCTCAGAAGAACCTGAACAAAAACTCTCTGAGTCTGGCGACGTCCATTGAACGTTTGTCCTCCGGTTTGCGTGTCAACAGTGCACGTGATGATGCTGCCGGTTTGGCGGTTGGCATATCCCTGGAGTCAACAGTGCGTGGGCTCAGTGTACAAATCCGTAACTCAGCAGACAATATTTCTACTGCACAAACACTCGATGGCGAAGCTGCAGTTATTACCGATGTGTTGCAACGAATGAATGAGCTGGCAGTGCAGGCAACTGGAACGAATGGCGCTGCTCAAGCATCAAAGATTCAGGTCGAATATGATGCGCTGGACACCTTTCAGGCTGCTTTTGCGGCAGGTACTGCGGTTGGTGGCAGTCTTGGTGCAAGTGCTGCGGCTATCTCAACCGCTATTGGTACGTCCCTAGGTACTCTTGCGGGGACACGTGCCGGTTACGGTGCAACTATCGCAACGGCAGAATTTACCATCCAAAACTTTGAAACGGCTCGTGAAAATAATGCGGCTGCTCGTAGCCGGATCATGGATGCAGATTTTGCAATGGAAACCGCAAACCTGGCTCGTGGCCAGATTCTGGTGCAGGCCGGTACGGCGATGGTGGCTCAGGCTAACTCGATTCCGCAAAACGTGCTGTCTCTTTTGAGATAATAGATGGTTCGTAAAGCTCAGTAGTAATAACCCGGTTATGAATCAGCATGACCGGGTTATGCAGGTAGGAGGTATGTATGGATGTCTCTAACTTAATAAAGGTGGGCTCGGCGGCTTCTCCGGTTGCGAAGGATTCGGTTGCCAGTCAAACGCCCGTCACTTCAGGTAATTCTTTGCCGGATGGGAGGCAAGTTCGTGTCCGTGCTGAAGCTCGGCAAGATGAGGCTCCAGTTTCACAACCAAATACTGCAGACTTGAACAACCTTGTCGAGAAAGTGAACATGACTTTGCAAGGGCGCTTTAGTGACTTGAAATTTACGGTTGCTGAGGGAACTGACATTAACATCGTCCGGATTGAAGATGCAAAAACGGGTGAATTGATCCGACAGATTCCCTCAGAGGCGATGGTGGCTATTGCTCGCGCGTTGGGTGAGACTCAGCAAGGTATGATGTTCGAAGAAAGAGTTTAGTGCTTGATGGCATGTATCATGCATTGTGCGTGTTATGCATGACTTTTTAAGCCTGAGTTGAGGTAAGCAGTAATGTCTTCAGATTTTAGTTTTGGTTTTGGAACGCTCACTTCTCAGGGCGTGGGCTCGAATCTCAATATTTCTGGTATTGTTAGCGATTTGATGAAACTTGAGCGGATTCCGCTTGACCGGATCATCGCACAAAAAACTAGCTTTGATGCCAAAGTATCTTCGCTTGGGACGATAAAGAGTTCTCTTGCATCATTTCAGTCCGCATTAGCAGGTCTAAAATCAGGTACCAGCATACTTGCTAATAAAGCTACTTCATCTAATGCCGCTTTTGTTACTGCGACAGGAACGGCTGGCTCGATTGCCGGCAATTATTCTATTGAAGTGAGTCAACTTGCCCAGTCACAAAAAATTGTGGCAGGAGGGCAAGCCGATGCGACAGCAGCAATTGGCGGTGGTACATCCACTACGCTGACTATTGATTTAGGGACAATTTCTGGTGGCACCTTCGATTCCGTGGCAGGAACCTACAGTGGTGCGACTTTTGCCGCCGGTGCTGATCCTTCTTTTGATGTTGTTATTGATAGCAGCAACAATACGTTGGAAGGCATTCGGGATGCGATTAATACCGCTAACCAGGGCGTTACGGCAACTATTGTTAATGATGGTGATGCCACAAACCCTTATCGGCTTGTCTTAAGCTCCACGGATAGCGGTTCTGGTGAAAGTATACGGGTTGCGGTTTCAGGCGAAGCAGCGTTGTCTGCCTTGTTAAGCCAGGACCCCGCCGGGACACAAAATTTATCAGAAAAAATTACCGCACAGAATGCCAATTTTACGGTAGATGGCATCGCCATCACCAAGTCCTCCAATACGGTCACGGATGTGATTACAGGTGTTACTTTAGGTTTGTCGGCGGAGACAACAGGGCCAGTCACAGTGTCTGTATCTCAGGATACCGACAGTGCTAAGGCAGCTATTGAGACGTTTATTACGGCATATAATGATCTTCGTGAATTAATTAATAAAGAAACGGATCCTGGTATTGAGGGAAGCACGGCAGGGGTCCTTGCGAGTGATTCAACGACTCGCCAAATGTTCAATACGATACGTGATGCGTTAAACCAGGCGCCAACAGGTATCACAGGTTCGTATACATCGCTATCAAGTATTGGTGTTACTTTTCAGCGCGACGGTACACTTGCATTGGATGAGGCCGCTTTGGATACCGCAATACAGGCTGACAGTAATAATGTTGCAGAATTATTCTCCTCTGCCGATGGATATGCAACAAGGCTTGACAGCATTGCAGAAGAAATGCTGGTTTTCAATGGAACGATTGATTCGCGTACGAATACTTTTAAAGACCGAATTAATGACCTGGAAGACCGACAGGTGACACTTGAGAGCAGACTGGAGAGGATAGAAGCACGTATGCGTGCAAGATTTACCGCCCTGGATGTATTGGTAGCCAGCTTGTCATCGACAAATACTGCCTTGACTCAACAGCTTGATAGCTTGAACCCTCCTTCAACATAATGAGGGGTTAACTGATCTGCATATTTATGTTGTTTTGCTGGAATTATGGAATAAAGTATTTTTTATCAGTTGACTTTTAATGGAGCCTGGAATGGAAAGTATGAAAACAGCAGTAAATGCCTATCAGACAGTACAAGTCGATGCTGCGGTTTTGGGTGCCAGTCCTCATGAGTTGATTACTAAGCTGCTTTCCAAGGCGATTGATTCAATTAATGAAGCCAAAGAGTATATGTCAAACAAGGATGTCCCTAACAAGACCGCTCATATTAAAGTAGCGATTTCGATTATTTCTGATGGATTGCGTAGCAGCTTGAATATGGATGCAGGTGGTGAAATCGCTGAAAACCTGGACGCATTGTACGAATATATGTTGCAGCGCTTGATGACAGCGCATGCGAAAAATGATTCGGCTGCACTGGATGAAGTGAACACACTTTTACGAGAAATCAAATCGGGCTGGGACAGCATTAGACCTCAAGACGACACAGTGTGAAAATATAATGGATGCTATGGAAAAACAACTGTCGCCTGCCGAACAATTACTGACATTCACTCGAGAAATGTTGCTGTTTGCACAAGCGGGTGAATGGGAAAAATTAACCGAGCTGGAAAAGGCTCGCTTACCATTATTTAATCAAGTGTTTGCCCAGGGCATAGCCGGTAATGTTGAACTTGTTCGGGAAGTACTTTCTATCGATGAAAAAACGAAAAGCCTGGCAGAAGCGGAGATGCCGGTTATTCAGGATGAACTGTGCAAAATTAAAAATTCAGGCAAGGCCAGCATGGCTTATCAGGCCATTCAAGGCTTTAGCTCCAACAACAAATAAATACCGCTTGCCAGCATTGCATAAACCAGACTGCTTCGATTACTCTGCAGGTTATGCATACCGAATCTCTAAACTCTCTGTTGGACGGCATTACCTTTGACGATTATTTGCCCATAGATTGGGGAGTGTTATCGGAACTACCCAGTGAAGGTGAGCAACGCCGTCATCACCGTGCCAGCGAAGAGCTGCTGCAAAACCTGTTATTAAGGGACGAGGCATCATCTCAGGAAGGTGACGAAGTCGAAGTGGTTAGCGGTTGCGAGTCATTTAAACGTCTTGAAACACGCCTGGACTTGTTGCTGAATCTGGTCACGGAAATGATGGCTAATAATGCGAATCTGCCAGCTCAGCATGCTGTTATTTTGGGTGCGCACAGCCTGTGTGTGCAAACCGGGGGGGATGCCGTTGCCGGCTTCAAAAAAGATGTACTACTGAAAGTCCAGATCTATCTTGATCCGAATTTCCCTCGTCCACTCACACTTTACACACGACTTATTGATGTACAGGTGAAAAGTTTTATAGTGAATTTTTATCCATTAGAAGAGCGCTTGCAAGACCAGTTGGACAAATATGTTTTCCGTCAACATCGCCGTGCCATTGCCTTGGCACGCAGAAATGAAAATTCATGATTTACTGAGCGTTAGTTCCTAAGCGTTACAGAAGTATTGAAGTAACCCACCTAGCATACCGTTTTATAAAGCAATTTTTATCAGCTTATTTGTGACAATATTTTGACATCCCGAAAATATGGTGTATAACTTAGTGCGATATGGGGAAAATAAACGCACTTAACCGGTGCAAATGGCCTTATCCTGGGAGGAGACAATGCCTGATTTAATGACACTGTTGCTGGTCGAAGATAATGATCAACAGCGTCAGAAATTGACCGCTATTTTAGAGTTTGTTGCACAGGGAGCGGTGAATGTTACCGATAGCAGCACGAGTAGAGTGTTGGGTTTTCTGGATGAACGAACGGAAGCAGTTTTACTGGGAAATTGTGGCTCTGCAGAACGCCTCACTGAATTATTCGCCGAAGTAAAGAAAAAGTCTGAACATACCCCAGTCGTACTTCTGTTGTCGGAAGATAATGATCGTTCTCTGGATAAAGATACAGTTCAGTCCGCCTTTGCCATATTGAATCTTCCTTTACGTTATTCCGAATTGTCTGATCTGTTACAACGCGCAGAGGTATTTAATCTTGGCCGTAAACGTGGCAGCAGTGGTGGCGTAAATCTGGATTTGTTCCGCAGTCTGGTGGGTAACAGCCGTGGGGTCATCGAGGTGCGTAAATTGATTGAACAAGTGGCTAACTCTGAAGCCACAGTACTTATTTTGGGTGAGTCCGGCACAGGTAAAGAAGTGGTTGCGCGTAACCTGCATTATCATTCTGCACGGCGCGATAAACCCTTCGTACCTATTAACTGCGGTGCAATCCCCAGTGAGTTATTGGAAAGTGAATTGTTCGGCCACGAAAAAGGTGCCTTCACGGGTGCCATCAATGCCCGCCGGGGACGTTTTGAAATGGCAGAGGGCGGCACCCTGTTTCTGGACGAAATCGGCGATATGCCCATGAGTATGCAGGTCAAACTATTGCGCGTGCTGCAAGAACGCACTTTTGAGCGTGTCGGTGGTAACAAGGAACTGAATGCCGATGTGCGAGTTATCGCTGCTACACACCAAAACCTGGAAGAGCTGATTAAAGACAGCAGTTTCCGCGAAGACCTGTATTATCGTCTCAATGTATTTCCCATCGATATGCCTCCGTTGCGTGATCGCATGGATGATGTGCCTCTGCTGGTGAACGAGTTGATCGCTCGCATGGAAAACGAGAAACGGGGTTCGGTGCGTTTTACACCCGCCGCAATGATGGCGCTGTGTCAGTATCGTTGGCCAGGTAATGTGCGCGAACTTTCCAATTTGCTGGAGCGCATGGTGATCATGCATCCCTATGGCATTGTTGATGTTGCCGATTTGCCTGCAAAATTCCGACCGACCGGTACGGTGAGCGAAGATATGCCAAGCATTAATTTTGAACAACATCTGATGCCGAGTGCCGATTTTCAGACATCTCGTTTGCCACGGGAAGGTATCGATTTAAAAGAGCATATCAGCTCCATGGAATGCTCGCTGATCAAGCAGGCGTTGGACGATGCTGGCGGCGTGGTGGCCCATGCGGCAAAACGGCTCAAAATGCGCCGTACTACGTTAGTGGAAAAATTGCGTAAATATGGTCTGCAACGCAATGAAACCATGACGGAAATTTGACTCACCAAACGAATGTTATTTATAACTTATTGATAATAAGAGAAGTTATTATTTAGGCACATTACTTGCTTATTCTGTGACAAAACGGCAAACAAAGGGTTTTAGCCTAGCCGTACCGTACCACACAGACTGTTTGAAACAGAAAGGCAAGGCGTGCCATGGCAGTATCGCAACAAATTCAGAACCTGGAAAAAAGCTTCAAGGTTTTTAATCGCCTCTCCTCTCAACTGGAGGCCTCATACCATCAGCTTGAAGACCGCGTGACTCAGCTGCACGGCGAGTTGACCGGTCATAGTGCTGTACAAGGCGGCATTACACAAAACTCCCACGCACATACGGTTACTACAGATGCATCGCTGTTGCGCGCCATTTTGGCGGTGCTGCCGGCAGGAGTGGTTGTGGTGGACGGTTTGGGAAAAATCAGTGAATTTAATCCCGGTGCCACAGCGGTACTGGGTGAACTCCGGCATGGTGAAGTATGGACAAACGTGATTGCGCGCGTGTTTGCACCACGTTCCGATGATGGTCATGAAATTTCATTACATAATGGGCGGCGTGTCAGCATTTCTACTTGTCCGTTAGGCGATCGACCTGGCCAGGTATTACTGATCACCGACGTGACGGAAACGCGTGAACTACAGGATAATCTTAGTCAGCATCAACGCCTGATTGCCATGGGTGAAATGGCCGCAGGACTTGCTCACCAAATCCGTACACCGCTGGCGTCCAGCCTGTTGTTTGCCGCACAACTTAAAAATACCCAGCTGGATAATAATGCACGTAATCAATTGGCGGACAAAGTCACTGGACGGTTACGTCAATTGGAATCGCTGATTTCTGACATGCTGATTTTTTCTCGTACCGGTTACAGTGGACAAGAGCGTGTTACCGTTGCCGCATTATTGGCGGAACTGGAAAATCAGACTACCAATGTATGCCAACAACGTGGCATTCAATTAATCGTTATGTGTGAAATACCCACGCAGGAAATCCAAGGTAATCCACGTATTCTCGGTAGCGCATTGCTCAATCTCGCAAACAATGCGATTCAGGCCATGGATAAAGAAGATAATCAGTCAGCCCGGTTGACCTTGCAGGCACGTAAAGGTATTTGCAATACCGTTGAACTTTGTGTCATCGACAACGGCCCTGGCATTCCTGCAGACATCCAGCATGAACTTTTTAAACCTTTTTTCACCACACGAAATGATGGTACCGGCCTGGGATTGGCTGTGGTGAAAGCGGTCGCATGTGCACATGGTGGCAGTGTGAGAATGGAGTCAGTGCCAACACGGGGCAGTGAATTTATTATGCAATTACCGGTTGCTGACACAGACAAAAGTACCACAGCGAAAAACAGTGTACCAAATCGTCAGGAGGCAATATGAGTCAAGCCGTTATTCTAGTTGTTGAAGATGATGCTGACTTACGGACAGCGCTTTGTGACACTTTGACTCTGGCCGGATACAAAATACAAACAGCCAGTGATGGACTTGTTGCAATAGATATCCTCCAATGCCAATCAATTGACATGGTCATCACAGATATCCAGATGCCGGGTATGGATGGCCATACGTTACTCAAAAAAATTAAATCACACTGGCAGGATATTCCTGTGATGTTAATGACCGCATATGGCTCAATACAAATGGCAGTGGAAGCTATGCGTGATGGTGCTGTGGATTATCTTAGCAAACCTTTTGAGGCCGAAGTACTGGTAGCCATGGTGAGTCAATATGTCGGCGAGCGTAACGCAGACAGTAAGAATATGATTGCCGAAGACTCACGTAGCCGGGAACTTGCCGCATTGGCAAAACGGGTGGCAAACAGCGATGCAACCATCATGTTGATGGGTGAAAGCGGCGTCGGAAAAGAAGTGCTGGCACATTATATTCACAATCAATCACAGCGGGCAGGAAAACCCTTTATTGCGATTAATTGCGCTGCCATTCCGGAAAATATGTTAGAAGCAACCTTATTTGGTTATGAAAAAGGTGCTTTTACCGGTGCCTATAAGGCATGCCCAGGAAAATTTGAACTGGCTCAGGGTGGAACCTTGTTACTGGATGAAATATCCGAAATGGATGCTGCACTTCAGGCCAAACTATTACGTGTATTACAAGAACGTGAAGTAGAGCGCCTGGGTGGACAAAAAACCACAGTGCTGGATGTGCGTGTGCTGGCAACCTCTAACCGGAATATGCGACAGGAAGTCAAAGAAGGTCGTTTTCGTGAAGATTTGTTTTATCGGTTGAATGTTTTTCCCATCCAGATACCTGCATTGCGTGACAGGACAGATGATATTTTACCGCTGTGTACTATGTTGATCAGTAAACATTTAAAATCAAATAGTGGAAAATTGACAGAATTAAGTAAACCTGCGCGTGAGAAATTATTAAATCATCAATGGCCGGGGAATGTGCGTGAACTGGATAATGTGATTCAGCGCTCACTGATTTTAAAGCAAGACGATGTGATTGAAGCAAAGGATATTCAGTTCGAAAACCTTGGCACGGGTGCTAGCGATATGTTGGATGATAGTGACAATGAATCCCGAACGCTGGACAACGAAATGAAGGACCACGAATACAATAAAATTCTTGCAGCACTACGTGCTGATAATGGTAACCGTCAGCGTGCGGCGGAAAAATTAGGAATAAGTCAACGCACACTGCGTTATAAATTGGCAAAAATGCGTGAAATGGGCATGTCTATTCCCGGTCGCCATGGCATGGAAACAGTGTAGTTCAGGTTTGTTGATCGACGTAAAGGAACAGGAGAATCACCATGAATGAAATCGATACCAGTAAATTGATTACCCAAATGCGTGCTATGGCTACTGTGGCACAGGGAAACACAGTAACACCAGAGCACAATATAACCGGCAGTAATTTTGGGGACTTGTTAAGCAACAGTATTAACAAAGTTAATGAAGTGCAAAAAGCCTCTGGTAAATTGACAAATGCTTTTCTTTCGGGGGATTCCAGTATCAGCCTTGCCGAAGTGATGATTGCTAAACAAAAATCCGGTATTGCTTTTGAAGCAGCATTACAGGTACGGAAAAAACTAGTGAGCGCCTATAAAGAAATAATGTCGATGCAGGTTTAATGGGAAAATAGGTGTGCAAATTTTGTTTATTTAATTATTAGTCATAAAAAAATCAGTAACAATAAAGAAGGTTCCACATGGCATTAGTAAATACCGAAGAAGTTTCTGCTGGGCTTGCGGGCATGAGCGGTCTGAATGCCTTTCGCCAAATCGGTTTGATGCTGGGGTTGGCGGCCAGTGTGGCCATCGGCGTTACCGTGGTGTTGTGGTCGTGGACCCCCAATTACGGTGTGTTATACGGTGCACTGGAAGAACAAGATGTCGGCACGGTGCTGGATGCCTTACGACAGGGTGGTATTGAGGCAAAACTTGATGAAGCTACAGGTGCCGTGCTAGTACCTAAAAGCAATATTCATGACGCGCGTATTAAATTGGCTTCCATGGGGTTGCCAAAAGGTGTGAGCGCAGGTTTTGATGCGTTGGAAAATAAAAGCAGTTTTGGTGTTTCACAATTTATGGAAAAGGCACGTTACCAGCGTGCGTTAGAAATTGAATTGGCGCGAACAATTTCCAGTCTAAGCAATGTCAAAAATGCACGTGTGCATTTAGCTGTACCACGGCAATCGGTTTTTGTGCGTAATCGAAAAAAGTCCAGCGCCTCGGTGGTGGTTGATTTATTCCCTGGTCGAAATCTTGAAAGTGGACAGGTATCTGCGATCATACATATGGTGTCATCCAGCATTCCCGAGCTGGATGTCAGTAGTGTTACAGTGGTGGACCAAAAAGGAAAATTGTTGACTTCGGGCAGTTCCAATTTACAAATTGCACGCACGGGGGCGCAGTTTGAGTACATCCATAAATTTGAGCAGGCATATATTGATCGTATTGAACGTTTGTTGGAACCCGTTTTGGGGTCTGAATCTGTACGAGCACAAGTGACGGCAGATATTGATTTTACGGTGAACGAGCAGACACAGGAAAGCTTCAATCCGGATGCCCCGGCCTTGCGCAGTGATCAGACCACAATAGAACAGTCTTCTGGCGTTATGAATGGAGGGGTCCCCGGTGCATTGTCAAATCAGCCTCCTGGCGCAGCATCGGTTCAGGAAAATACCGGTGTCGAAGTTGCCAGCGCTACCCCTAGTAGCACTCATCGCCGGGAGATACGCAACTATGAGCTGGATAAAACCATCAGCCACACACGGTTTTCTATGGGGCGCCTGAAAAGACTATCAGTAGCCGTGGTGGTGGACGATAAATTAACAGTAGTAGATGGCAATACCACACGTCTGCCACGCACCCCGGAAGAGCTGTCTCGCTTGAGTAATTTGATCAAAGAGGCCGTGGGTTTCAATGTGCAACGGGGCGACACGGTGAATGTGATGAATTCATCTTTTACCATTCCTGCGGTACCTGAACCTTTGCCTGCGGTGCCGATTTGGGAGCAGGGGTGGGCCCTGGATATTGGTAAAAAAATTCTGGGTGGATTATTGGTGATTATCGTTTTGTTTGGAATACTGAAACCGATTATGCGTTCACTGGCGACACAGTCACGAGAAATGGTACCGGTTAACGCAGCTACAGGATCAGCAATGACCAGTGGTGTCGAGGGCATGGCGGAGGATACCGTGACTCTGGGTGCCGTGCAGGATATTCCGGCTATTCCCGCCCCCGGAAGTTATGAACAAAATATCATTACGGCAAACAAGGCCGTTGAACAGGATCCAAAGCTAGTAGCACAAGTGGTGAAGAACTGGGTGGCCACTGATGGCTGAAAATAATGAAGTGAGGGGCGTTGAGCGTGCTGCAATTTTCCTAATGAGTCTTGGGGAGGTGGCAGCCTCGGAAGTGCTGAAGCATATGGACCCTAAAGAAGTGCAATCGGTGGGCGCAGCCATGGCACAGTTAAATAATGTTTCGCGCGGCCAGGTTACCTCCGTGTTAAAAGATTTTTGTGCCACGGTACAGGAAGAGACGGGATTAGGGTTGGGGACTGATGAGTACGTGCGCAGTGTGCTGAAAAAGGCATTGGGTGATGACAAAGCCGAGGGTTTGATTGATCGCATTTTACAAGGCGGAAATACCAAAGGACTTGAAACACTCAAGTGGATGGATTCGCGCGCCGTAGCTGAAATTATTCGCCTCGAACACCCACAAATTATTGCTATTGTTTTATCGTATCTGGACCCAGATCAATCGGCTGAAGTATTGGCAGTGTTCCCCGACCGTGTGCGTGTTGATGTATTAATGCGTATTTCCACACTGGATGGTATTCAGCCCGCCGCATTAAATGAGCTCAATGACATCATGGAAAAACAGTTTACGGGTAAAAATAACGTGAAATCTTCCAGTGTGGGTGGCTTGAAAGCAGCGGCAAATATTCTTAATTTTATTGACAGTTCTATGGAAGGCGAAATCATGGACAGCGTCAAGGAAATTGATGCAGACCTTGGGCAGAATATTCAGGACCTTATGTTTGTCTTTGATAATCTGAATGCGGTTGATGACCGTGATATTCAAACTATTCTCCGGGAAATTTCTTCCGAATCACTGGTGTTGGCACTGAAAGGTGCGGATGATGATTTGAAAGAAAAAATCCTGAGAAACATGTCCAAACGCGCTGCTGAAATGTTGCGTGATGATCTTGAAGCAAAAGGGCCGGTGCGCCTTAGTGAAGTAGAAGGGGCACAAAAAGAAATTCTTTCGGTTGCACGCAGACTGGCCGATGCTGGTGATATTTCTCTGGGGGGTTCCGGTGGTGAAGAATACGTATAACCATGGTTAAACTTATTTCCAAGCGATCAACGGATCAATATCAACGCTGGGATTTGCCCATGGTTGAGGATGTATCCGGGGCCGTGGCGAATGCAAAAGATGACAAAGCGCCAGGTCTGATGACGGCAGAGCAAATCGAAAGAATTCAAAATCAAGCATATAAGGAAGCCTACGAGGCTGGTTTTGCAAAAGGTCGTGAAGAAGGAATGGTGTCGGGAAGAGATGAAATTGCACACAACGGTCAATTGCTCGATAGTATATTGCATTCATTATCAAAACCGTTTGAAAAACTGGATGAAGATATTACGCAACAGTTGGTGAGTTTATCGGTGGCAATTTCCCGGCAACTGGTTCGTCGTGAATTTAAAATTGATGCGACGCAAATTGTGGGTGTAGTACAAGAAGCTATTGCTGTGCTGCCGGTAGGCTCGCGTGAAGTCAAAGTTTGTTTGCACCCGGACGATGTGCGGGTGATGCACGAAATACTGATTAAAACAAAAATGGAAAGTAACTGGGAGCTACTGAATGATCCCGGCTTGTCCCGGGGTGACTGCCGGATTCTTACTAAAACATCGCGCATTGATGCGACATTGGAAAAACGCCTGACGGCTATCGCATCCCAACTTTTGGGAGGTGAGCGTGAGGCAGACAAAAATTCATCACCTGAATGATCGACTCAGCAGGAAAAGATATGAAAGGTGATTCATCCTTTCAACTCCAGATAGAAAACCTTCGTACTGCTCGTCGATGGCAACAAACGCTTATTGATGCACAGGAACGTATCACCACACCACAATTAATTGTCGAAGGGCATCTTACCCGTATGGTGGGATTAACGTTGGAGGCCGTTGGTTGCCATGCTCCTGTGGGGTCACGATGCTTGGTGGAAGGGCCGGGTGGAAAAAATATCGAAGCTGAAGTGGTGGGGTTTTCCGGCGAAAAACTGTTTTTGATGCCCATAGAACGGATGCATGGCATTCTTCCCAATGCCCGAGTGATACCGACTGAAAAAAATTATGATGTGGCGGTAGGTCATGGGTTGTTGGGTCGAGTGCTGGATGGCGCAGGTAACCCGCTGGATGGCAAGGGTGCATTGCACGCATCGGAGTATGTTCCTATTTCTAGCCGGGCGATTAATCCCATGGCACGACATCCTATCAGTGAAAAGCTGGATGTAGGTATTCGTGCCATCAATGCATTATTGAGTGTCGGTCGTGGTCAGCGCATGGGGCTTTTCGCGGGTAGTGGTGTGGGCAAAAGTGTCTTGTTGGGTATGATGACAAAATACACAAATGCTGACGTGATTGTGGTTGGGCTTATTGGTGAACGTGGTCGTGAGGTCAAGGAGTTTATCGACAAAATACTGGGTGATGAAGGCATGGCACGTGCTGTTGTGGTAGCCTCGCCGGCTGATGATGTACCGGTAATGCGTCTGCATGGCGCATCATTGGCGACCCGCATTGCCGAATATTTCCGTGACCAGGGATTGAATGTACTGTTGTTAATGGATTCATTAACCCGATATGCCCAAGCGCAACGCGAAGTAGCGCTAGCTGTGGGTGAGCCACCCGCAACAAAAGGTTACCCACCTTCAGTGTTTGCAAAAATTCCACAACTGGTTGAACGTGCTGGAAATGGTGACACTGGTGGCGGTTCTATTACTGCATTTTACACGGTGTTGACCGAGGGTGATGACCAGCAAGACCCTATTGCCGATGCAGCGCGTGCGATTCTCGACGGGCATGTTGTATTGTCACGCGAACTGGCGGAAGCAGGGCACTACCCTGCGATTGATGTAGAAGCTTCCATCAGTCGTGCCATGACGGAAATTACCAGTACGGCACATCAAACAGCCATTCGCCAATTTAAGCAATGGTATTCTTTATATCGTCAACATAGGGATTTGATCAGTGTGGGAGCTTATCAGCGAGGAACAGATGCAAAAGTTGATGAAGCGATAACAATGTATCCGCAATTGACAGAATTTTTGCAGCAGAGCATTACGCAGCCTGTTTCACTTGCCGATAGCATAGATGGACTGGAGGCACTGCAAAGTGTCGAAGTGCTGCCGCCGACCCATGGTGCAAATTTGCAGGCATCCGCTATGCAAAAAGCACTTCCGGATGACAGGAATCCTTATGCAAAATAGCCAGGATATTACCTTTATAGCCTAAACTGAGATAAGAGGCATAGTCTTTATAGAGTTTTTCTGTGTTTTTGACAATCAAGATCAGCTTAAAATCCGGCATCACCCTCAAATAAACCTCGCCAGCAAAACCCATTTCCTTTCCTGCATTACTGATAATAGTTGTTCCACGATGGATTAAAAGTGGTGACTATATGGATGTTATGTGACTTAAAAAGTAATGCAGAGATATGAAACGAGGGAGTTGATGCTTGCATCCGGTGTGATTTTTCTCGAAAAAAGCAAGAATGGACAAGTAGCATTGATTGTGTATTTTTGAATTATGGATAGCATACGGAAGATAGTGATGAGAAAAATAACTATGATTGGGAGGATAATAAAATTATTGAAATGATGTGTGGTTTATTAACAGTTTTTCGTATTTCCGTAGTGTTATTCTGACTGTACATCTTCTAGTTCTAGCGTAAAAAAAATAATAGGCAGTGCGATGTATTGTTATATTGATGGGTGTTAATATTTTGGATTTTAATCGCCATTCAAGAATATAAGTTATTATTTGACCAATAGTTTTTAATCGTTTCTGTAAGGTTGCTATGTTAGATTACAAAGATAACTATTTTTAGATAACGATTAAATTGTCCAAAAATAAATATTTTGAATTTTAAAATGTCAGAATTATGTGACTTATTTCCATTGCTCATGCTAATGATTGTTGTAATGTGACTTGGTGTATAAAATAAGTTTTTTCAGTTTAAAAATAGTCTGTTTTTAGCCATATATCTTATAATAATAAATAAGGGTATTAGTGCTTTTGGTTTTTTGTAAATGAATGCTAAATGGAGGGTGTAGAATGAATGTTAAAAAATTAATAATGTCATTTATTGTTCCGGTAATAAGTTTGGCTTTGTTAAGTGAAAATATTGTCGCAGATAATTATTATTATAAAGGCCCATTGCCATCTCCTTCTGTTGATAGCAATTTCCATGATAATGGTAGTCCGGCAGAAGCTAAGGTTGCATTAGGAAAAGTTCTTTTTTTTGACAAAATTCTTAGCGGTAATAAAAATATTTCTTGTGCCACATGTCATCATGGTCTGACTGACACGGGTGATGGTTTATCTTTATCAATAGGTGAAGGTGCGCGTGGCCTTGGTGTGGCTCGCGATACAGGCTCGGGGTCTGATGCAGTGCATGAGCGTGTTCCACGTAATGCACCCCCCATATTTACATTGGGTGCAATTGAAATTGATACGCTGTTTCATGATGGGCGTGCTCAGGTCGATGCAACGCAACCGAGCGGATTTAGCTCTCCAGCAGGTGATGATTTACCCTTAATTCTTGAGAATATTTTGGCAGTACAAGCGATGTTTCCTGTGACATCAGGAACTGAAATGGCTGGTCAAGCAGGAGAAAACCCAGTTGCTGATGCTGCGGCTGTGGAGAATTTTGCCGGTGTTGATGGAGTTTGGCCACAGCTTGCTGACCGTTTGAGGAACATACCAGAATACGTTTCATTGTTTAATGAAGCATTTGGTATTACAGCAGACCAAATTACATATGCACATGCGGCCAATGCAATATCGGCATTTGAACGAGTCGCTTGGCGTGCTGATAATACTCCCTTTGATCGTTTCCTTCGTGGTGATAAAAAAGCCATGAGCAAATCAGCAAAAAAGGGCATGGGACTGTTTTATGGTGAGGCCGGATGTTCAGGTTGCCATAGCGGTACATACCTGACTGATATGAATTTTTACGCAATAGCGATGCCGCAAATCGGACAGGGTAAAGAACATGGGTTCGACGGGTATGAAGATATGGGCAGAGCTGCGGTAACAGGTGATGCTAATCAAAGGTATCAATTCCGCACGCCCCCTTTACGGAATGTTGCTTTGACAGGGCCTTGGGGACATTCTGGCGCTTTTGATACACTAGAGGGCGTTGTGCGTCATCATCTTGATCCAGAAACATCATTGGATAATTATGATTGTAATACAGAGCCTAGATTACCTTCGCGAGCAGACCTTGATGCACACGATTGTTTTGTTATGAATGATCCAGAATTGGTTATGAATATCAAAAATGCCAATGAACTGGAAAAAATAAATCTCAGTGAAAAGAAAATTACATACTTGATGGATTTTTTACATGCATTGACAGACCCAAACAGCGTAGACATTCGAAATGATATACCAAAAAGAGTGCCAAGCGGCCTGCCTCTTGCTGATTAAAGATCAGCTTTAATGGCGAGAGTTGGTGGCGATACTTAAGCTTTCCTATAGGTATTGTTGCCGGCTCTTGCTGCTCGTTAATTTTCCATCATAAGGTTTAAACCACCGGCTTTAGCCGGTCAGCTTTAGCTGCGATACTATACTGCAGCAGCTGGAGAGAAGCATGGACTATAGATACGGCAGTCACACGATATACCAAATAGA
>Ga0316204_10006824_pt1 | contig 17202 bp, 16 predicted proteins | sample 6monrhotite_MG_2_FD_205661 | JGI IMG/M metagenome (GOLD analysis project Ga0316204, IMG submission 205661) | Microbial mat bacterial communities from mineral coupon in-situ incubated in ocean water Damariscotta River, Maine, United States -... | ecosystem: Environmental > Aquatic > Marine >... | reverse complement strand
AACGCCGTCGCGGAGCCTTCGTTGACGGGTTTTTCCGCCGTAGGCTTGGTGCCCACGTCGCCCAAATCGATGCCGAGTGCTTGATCGCTCATAGGTGTGCTCCACCAAGATATGCTTCTTGTACTTTCGGATTGCCGCGCACTTCATCCGGTGTGCCGTCGGCAATGATCGCACCTTGGGCCAAAACCGAAATGTGGTCGGCCAGACTGAACACCACGTGCATATCGTGCTCGATGATCACCTTGGTCATACCGCGGCTTTTGATGCGCTTGAGAATGTCGATGGTGCGGTTGGTGTCGTGACGCGCCATACCGGCGGTCGGCTCATCCAACAACAACAATTTAGGATGTTGGATCAGACACATAGCCAATTCCAGGCGGCGTTTGTCGCCACGCGACATGCTCGCCGAGATGTCATGCATCTGGTTTTCTAACCCCAGATCCTCAAGAACATGTTCCGCTTCTCCGACCAGCTCTTTTTCACCAAACAGCCTGCCGAACGCGTTGAACTTGAACTCGCCGTCGCGCTTGGCCAGCGCCGGAACGATGACATTTTGCAACAAGGTCAGCTCGGGAAAGATTTCCGGTGTCTGAAACACGCGCACCACACCCAACTGGTTGATTTCGTATGGCGTTTTTCCGGTGAGAATCACATCACCAAACTTCACCGTTCCAGAATCCGGGGCCAGCTTGCCCACGCACACATTTAGCAGCGTCGACTTACCCGCACCGTTGGGACCGATGATGGCGTGGGTTTTGCCTTCTTCGATTTTCAAATTTATGTTGCTGAGCGCCTGCAATCCGCCAAAGGTCTTTTGTACGCCGGAGACGTTTAGAACGATATTTTCCACGTTTTCCATCTCCTTACCCCTCACTCGGCCTGGTCTTGATCTTCGCGCCGCCATCTTTGGGTTTCGAATGATCCTTCTTGATCCACGTCAGGATGCGATTGAAACCTTCCATGATGCCGCCCGGCAGGAAAATCACGACCACCATGAACAGCGCGCCCAAGGTCAAATGCCAGCCCTCGCCCACAAACGGATTGACGATGAAAACCATCACGTTTTCCAAAAGGTCCGGCAAGAACGAGAAGATTTCATGGAGAACTTGTTCGTTGTAGGAGGAGAAGATGTTTTCGAAATACTTGATCAAGCCCGCACCAAGCAGGGGCCCAAACAGCGTGCCGACACCACCCAAAATGGTCATCAGAACGACTTCGCCCGATGCCGTCCACTGCATCCGTTCAGCACCCGCCAACGGATCGGTGACAGCCATCAAAGAACCCGCCAGCCCCGCATACATGCCCGAAATCACAAATGCGGCCAAAAGATACGGACGCGTGTTAAAGCCCGTGTAACTCATCCGAGTTTGATTGGATTTGATCGCAGCCAATTTCAAGCCGAACGGCGAGCGGAAGATACGAAGCGAGACGTAAAACCCAATAATCAGCAATACGGCGCAGAAATAGAAGCCTGGATAACCACTCATCTTCTCGCCGAACAACTCGGTCGATGGCAGCCCAGAGCCCGAAACTGAAGCCGCATCCAAAATTCTGGGGTCATTATTTGCCAATTGCAGGCTGGTTTCGCCATTGGTAATCGGCGTCAAAACCGAATACGCAAGATTGTAAGACATCTGAGCAAACGCCAGCGTCAAAATAGAGAAATAAATCCCCGAACGGCGCAAGGAAATAAACCCGATCACGACGGCAAACAGCCCCGCCAGGGCGGTTCCAAAAATGACCGCCGGAATCACGTTCATGGTCAGCAGCTTAAACGACCATACCGCCGTGTAAGAGCCAACGCCGAGAAACGCCGCATGGCCGAACGACAAGTACCCCGTCATGCCAAACAGAATATTGTAGCCAATGGCGAAAATCCCGAAGATCGCGAATTTCTGCAAAAGATCGGGATACGCTGCGCCGAACGGTTCCATCCAGATTGGCATGGTCAGGACCGCGGCGGAAAACGCCACCATCAATAGCAGTTCGCTTTTTAGGCTTTGCGAGTTCATTATTTAGTCCTCCATCACGCCTTTGCGGCCCATAAGGCCACGCGGACGGATCAACAAAATCGCCACCGCCACCAAATAGATAATGATCTGATCAATTCCGGGAATAATTTGTTTGACTTCATTCATCGACGCAAACGATTCCAAGATCCCCAGCAAAAAGCCTGCGGCTACGGCGCCGGGTAACGAGCCCATGCCGCCAACCACCACGACCACGAACGACAACACCAACAATTGCATGCCCATATGATAATCCGGGGCCACAATCGGCGTGTACATCGCGCCAGCAAGACCTGCGACCACAGCCGCCAAGGCAAACACAATGGTGAAGCGGCGTTGAATGTTGAGGCCCAGCAGACCAACCGTATCGCGATCCGCCATGCCGGCGCGCACGACCATTCCGTAGGTGGTGTATTGGAGGAAGGAAAAGACCCCGCCAATCACGACCACGGAGAAAAGAAAATAGATCAATCGCCACCACGGATAGACCATGGTGTCGCCAAAGCCAAAAAAGGCGCCCACAGGCGCACTGCCTGAAACGATATCCGGCGCCCCAACTGGAATGGAGTTTGCGCCGAAGAAATGCTTAATGATTTCCTGCAACACAATCGCCAAGCCGAACGTCACCAGAATTTGTTCAGCGTGTGTGCGTTTATAAAAGAAACGAATGAGCCCGCGTTCCATGGCGATGCCGATCAACGCCATCACAGGGATTGTGAAGAGAATAGATATGGGAACCGAATAATCGATAATCGCCGTTCCCGTGTCCCCCCACCAAATTTCCAGGTACGGAATTTCCTTGTAAGCTTCGAAAAATGTGATGCTTGGATCGCGAACTTTTTCAGAGATGGTCAGAATTTTGTTCACCGAAACAGCACAAAAGGCGCCCAGCATGAACAACACACCATGGGCGAAGTTCACAATGCCGAGCGTTCCAAAAGCCAAGGTCAAGCCCAGAGCCATCAAGGCATAAGCTGCGCCCTTGTCTAGACCGTTCAAAACTTGAATGAAGATAGCGTCCATAACAACCAATCATCTCTACAAACACGAACCGTCTGGTGGTGCGGCAACGTCTTGTGAAGGCTCAAATGTTTCTATGAGTTTCAATGTAATTTGGGCCGTGGCGCCGATCACCGAAGTGATCGGCGCCACTAAAACCCGAAGCGCTTGAGACCTTAGATCGGGCCCAAGTCGCCGCCAAACATGGCGGGGTCGTACTCGACTTGCGCGCGCGGCACCACCTGTTCGACTTTCAACAGATCGAACTGAGTGGACGGATTCGGATTACCACGCACAACCAAAACATCTTTGAAGCACTGGTGATCAGCAGCGCGATATTCGGTCGGACCGTTGCCCATGTCGTCAAACTTGTGGCCTTCCAGAGCCGGAATAACGCCAGCCGGGTCGAAGGTGCCGGCGCGTTCGCACGCGTCTGCATACAACAAGGTTTGAACGTAGCAGGTGTGAGCAGCCATGGACGGCGGGAAGCCGTACTTGTTGGCGAACGATTTCACAAAAGCCTGCGACGCTGCATCGGGAAGCGACCAGTTCCAGTTGGTGGTGCCCAAGATGCCTTTGATGTCATCGCCGGAACCTTGCGCCATTTTGCGCGAGAACAGCGGAACGACGACTTCCCACTTTTTGCCCGTTTTGGCGATCTTATTACGCAGATCAAAGGCAACGGCGGCACTCAAAGAGTCGTTCATGTTCTTGCCGTAGTGGTTCAACACCAACACGTCGGCATCGGAGTTGATGGCCTGCGTGATGTAGGACGAGAAATCCGTCTGCGTCAGCGGCGTACGAACAGGCTCAACCGTGGTCCAGCCCAATTTTTCCGTCGCGTTCTTGATGGACTCTTCCTGGGTCCAGCCCCAAGAGTAATCAGCCGTCAAGTGATAGGCGCGGCGGCTTGTGCCATATTCTTTTTCCAAGATAGGCGCAAGAGCCTGGCCGGACATGTAAGCGTTGAAGAAGTGGCGGAAGCCATAACGCTTTTTGTCTTTACCCGTGGTGTCGTTGGAGTGGGTCAGGCCGGCCATAAACATGATTTTCGCTTCGTTGCACAGACCCTGCACAGCGATAGCCACACCGGAAGACGAACCGCCGGTGATCATCAGCGCGCCATCTTTTTCAATCATGCGCTTGGCGGTTGAACGAGCGGCCGGAGCCTTGGTCTGGGTGTCGCCGGTCACATATTCGACCTTCTTACCCAAGATGCCGTTACCCTTCAGGTTCATCGGCTTCATGGTGTTCATCAAGCCGCCGTCGCCTTCACCGTTGAGGTGTTCAACAGCCAGCTTGTAAGCACGCAATTCATCCGCGCCTTCTTCAGAATACGCGCCGGTTTGCGGAACGTTGAAGCCCAGGACAACCGAAGATTTGCTGCTGGGGTCGTTGACGAACGCATTCGCCTGACGGACAAAAAGTGTCGGCGTCGCAAGCACGACACCCGTCGCTGCGCCGGCTTTCAGTATACCGCGACGCGTGATGCCGCCCGATTTATTCTCTGACATTTTATAACTCCCTGATTTGATTACGCCCCCACGTCCCGGCCCAATCCGGGGGTGGTGACTGCAACAGTGTTGAGGGGGGCTTGGGGAGGTCCGTCTTTTTATTATGCGCCCAGATTCCTCTGTCACAGTGACAGTAAAGAATTTTCTCCATAAAAGGCGCAAAGTCACTAACATTTTGCTTTTGAGAGCTTTTTTATGTTAACCTTGAAAAGATTGAAGTTGTAAATATGTAAATCTTGTAAAGCACGCGGGTGATTGAGAAATGGTGAAAAATATCATGCTGGGCACGCGTTTGCGCCGTTTGCGCAACGATCGCGGCCTCACCCAGGTCAAACTGGCCGATCAATTGGGCATCTCGGCGAGTTACCTCAACCTGATCGAGCACAACCGCCGAACTTTGACCGTGCCGCTGCTGCTGCGCCTGAGCCAAATTCTCGAAGTCGATCCACAAGTGTTCTCCCCTCAGCAAGAAAACCTGCTGAGCGCGGAAATCACCGAAGTTTTACAAGATCCGATGTTCGAAGATTTGCAACTCAGCGAAACAGACATCGGTGCGCTGGTCGCCGACACGCCCGAACTGTGTCAAGCGGTGCTCAAATCCTTTGGCGCATATCGCAAAGCCCACGATGATTTACAGATGGTCAGTGAACGTCTGGCCCAAGATCCGGTGATTTCCAATGCGGGATACCGGCTTCGCATGTTGCTGACGTCGATCTTGTCGTTTTCGGAAATTCTCCATGACACGCAAGATTTGAGCGAAAACGAACGCCAAGACTTTTCCAAAATTGTTATGGATGAGTCGGAAAACCTGTCCGAAGCCGTGACCGATATGTTGGGGTTGATCACCGGCGATGGCTTGATGGATGTGGCCGGGGGGCTGTCGCCCACCGAAGCCGTGACCGATTTTATGCAAGCCAACAACAACCATTTTTTAGAATTGGAAGACGCCGCCACCGAGTTGCGCCGCGAAGCCGGTCTGGACAGTCCGGCCCCACACATGCGCTTGGCCGGATATTTACTGGAAAAGCACGGCGTCAGCATTGAGACCGCGTCTCCCGACATTCATGAAACAGCCGCCACCGTTTACGACAGCGAACGTCGCCAGTTGATCGTGTCGCGCGCCCTGCCGCTCTCTAGCCTCAATTTCCATCTGGCGTTGTTCGCCGGGAAATTATCTTTCGGGGCGCAGTTCGAAAACCTCGTCAATGTGCCTGAACTCCCCAACGAAGCGGCGCGCAAGCGCGGCATTGCGGCGCTGTCGAACTACTTCGCCGGGGCCTGTTTGATGCCCTACGACGAGATTCTGGCGGCGGCGGAATCGAGCCGATACGACATTGGTCAATTGCGCCAACAGTTTGTCGCCAGTTATGAGCAAATCTGTCATCGCCTCACCACCCTGCGCAGTCCCACCGCGTCAGGCATCCCGTTGCACATCATCCGCGTCGATGTGGCGGGCAACATTTCCAAACGGTTTAGCGCTTCGGGTTTGCGCATCCCCAAATACGGCAGCGCGTGTCCGCGCTGGGCCGTGCACCATGCCTTCATGACGCCGGGCCAAATTTGCACCCAGCTGGACCGCATGCCCGACGGCTCGCGTTATTTCAACGTCGCCCGCACGGTGAGCAAGCCGGTGTTGCGCTTTGGCCAGCCACAAAGTCACTATTCGGTATGTATCGGCTGTGAAGTCAGCGATGCGCGGCGCATGACCTACGCAGACCGCATCGACATCGATTACGCCGACACCGCCGTGCCGGTGGGTGTGGCGTGCCGTTTGTGCGAACGCCTCGACTGTGATCAGCGCGCAGCCCCGCCGCCACCCCAAGCCACGGCGGCGCGCAACCAACGTGGGCGAAACATTTCCCCAGGTATCGGCGATATTTAACGGATATCGGCGACATTTAAGAAGAAAGGCGACACACAGCGGTCCACGCCTGGCCAAGACTCAAGCCACCATCGTTGGGCGGCAGCATCTGTGGTTTGAACACGCCAAAGCCCAAAGCGCGCAATCGCCGTTCCAGCCCTTCGGCCAAAACGCGGTTCATTATGCAACCGCCGGACAAAGCGATCTGTGTGACGCCCGTGTCCTTCGACAGCGCCCCCACCCAATCGGCCAGCGCCGCAATCAAGGTGCCGTGAAAGAAGTTCGCCCCCGCCACCGGGTCTTGATCGGCAATGTGCGACAATAGACCCGACATATCCAAAATACCGTTTTCGATGCGCCAACCGTCCTGCAAAATTTGTGGAGCCGTAACCAATGCTTCCAGCTTCATCGGCGCTTGACCTTCAAAGCTGGCTACGGGCTGAACGTTCAATAATCCCGCCGCGGCGTCAAACAGGCGCCCGCAACTGGTGGATGGCTGCACGTTGACGTCCCCTTCCAGCATCTGCGCCAACAAGCCCATGTCGCCAAATTCGCCGTAGCGTTCATGGTTTTCGTTCCCACGCCCAAGCTTATGCAACACCGCCGCACCGATGCGCCATGGAGCGCGAAACGCCGCCTCGCCACCGGGTATCGGCAACGGGGCCAAATGACCTAGCCTTTGGTAATCGCCGTCGCGCACAACCAAAGCCTCACCGCCCCAATTTAGCGTGCCTTCGCCCTCGCCCAGCCCAAACCCGTCCAAGGCCAAACCCAAGACAGGCCCATCCAAACCATGTTCCGCCGCCACTGCGGCGACATGGGCGTGATGATGCTGCACGGCAAACGCAGGAATGGCGTGATCTGCAGCCAACTCAAGCGCGAACCGAGTGGAATGGAAATCGGGGTGCAGATCATGCGCCACCCACTCTGGCGTCACATCGGTGATGGACAAAAGGTGCGCCACCGTTTCTTCAAAAAACTGCAATGAGTCCACCGTGTCCAGATCGCCGATGTGCTGAGAGACAAAAGCCTCTCGCCCGCGCGTCACGCACACCGTCGATTTCAAATGACCGCCCAGCGCCAGACCGGGCGCCACGTCGCGGGGCAGCTTAATCGGCGTCGGCACATAGCCGCGCGCGCGTCGAATGAAAGTCGGCGCGCCGCCGATCATCCGCAGAACGCTGTCATCCGTGCGCACCACGATGTCGCGGTCATGGGTGACGATGGCGTCCGCGATACCGTCCAATCGACGAAATGCTTCATCATTGCCGATCACCAACGGCTCACCGCCCGGGTTGGCGCTGGTCATCACCAATGCAAAATCGCGATCGTCTTTCAGCCATGCAGTTCCGAATGGACGTCCGGCGTCGTCGTGAAACAGCAAATAATGAATCGGCGTATAGGGCAGCATCACGCCGATTTCACCCAGTTCCGGCGCGATGGACGGCGCCAGCCCGCCATCTTCGCATTTGGGCAAAACCAAAATCGGCCGCGCGGTTGAGGTCAACACCTCTGCCGCAACATCATCAATCACAGCGAGCTTTTTGAGCGCCGCCAAGCTGCCCGCCATCACCGCAAGGGGCTTTTCTTCACGGTTCTTGCGTTGACGCAACCGCGCCACGGCGTCTTCGTTGCGCGCATCGCAGACGACGTGAAATCCGCCGAGCCCCTTGATGGCGAGAATTTCACCCGCCTTGAGACGACTGACAATGTCGCCAACATCCATCGACAATTTCGGTCCACACGCCGGGCACGCTACGGGCTGAGCGTGAAAGCGACGGTCTTCAGGGTCTTTGTACTCGGCGCCACAATCGGCGCACATGGCGAAGCCGGCCATAGAGGTCTGTGGTCGGTCGTATGGCAGATGACGCGTGATGGTGTAGCGCGGTCCGCAATGGGTGCAGTTGATAAACGGATAGAGATAATGACGGTCCGCCGGGTCGAACAGTTCTTCAAGACAGCCGTCGCACACGGCGGCGTCTGCGGGGATCGACGTTGAAACCGCCCCGCCTTGGCTGGCGCGGATGGCAAACCCCGTATCGCCAAGGACCTCGGTTTCTTCGCTGCTCACGTCGTCGATGCGCGAAAGCGGCGGGGCGTCGATGCGCAGCGCTTGCAAAAAAGCGCCGGTGTCATCAGTTGGGCCTTCGACTTCCGCCAGCACGCCCTCACTGTCGTTAAGCACCCAGCCGACCAGACCCAAGCGCGACGCCAACGCATTGACGTACGGACGAAAGCCGACGCCTTGGACCGCTCCCGTCACCCGAACGCGGATACGCTTTGTCTTGGAGCTCATGTCAATCGACCTCCAATTCCTTGACCCGCATATCGTCGCCGTCCGTCACTTGGGTGCGATGACCGCCGCACTTGGGGCACGGGTCAACCAGGCTGGAAACGACGACGTGCTCTCCGCAATCATGGCACCACGCTTGACCGGGGGTGCGGATGATTTCCAGCTTTGACCCATCGGCCAAGGTGCCGTGGATCACCGCATCGAAGCAAAAGGAAATCGCGTCCGGATCGACATGCGATAGCTCACCGATTTCCAACCACACGGTTTTGACTTTGGTGTAGTTCTGACTTTTGGCTTGGTCTTCTAGGATCTGCAGCACGCCTTCGGCCAGCGACATTTCATGCATCGACGACCTCCAACGTGCAGCTGACGCATGGGTCGATCGCCAGCACGTGCAGCTCGGCTGCTGTGTTCAAGGCCTCTACGTCTGCAGCCGCCGCCCCCATCAAACCCAGCGCCACCACGCCATCGTTTGAAAAGTTCAGGTCGGTCGGCGCATCGATGACGTAAGCGGAAATCTTGCCATCTTCGACACGAACGGTATGCGTCAAAGCCCCACGCGCCGTTTCCACGCTTGCGACGCCTTCTCCGGTTTTAGGGGCGACTTCGCCGACGCCCTCACAAGCCCTCAGGTGATCAAGCGACGCCAGCAACGACATGGGCAAATCGCGCATGTCGGCAAAGCGCGCCAACAACCGGGCCCGCAGGCCTGCGCCAAATGTGTTCCGCGCCGCGACAACGTCCGCATCGTTCCACTGGCGCGACAGCGCCCCCATTTCCGGCCCCGCGTCATCCGCCAGCGCGCCGAACCCATTGAGGCCACGTGCGTCCAACGCCGCCAACAGTTGATCGGCTAGGCCGTCTGCGCTGAACGCCGCCTTCACGCCATCGTGCAAATCGGAGATATGGCTGCGCACCGCATGCCCATCCGGGCGCATCAATGCGCCGCCGACGACTTTCCAGTTTCGTCCGCCGAACAGGTCTGTCTCCAGCGCCGCCTGGGCGGATAGGGCAAGACGCGCCAACGCGACGGCGGGCGCAATGCCCAACAAACGCGGCCAATCCATACCCACACGCAGAACCGTCTGGGTGAGCATTTCGGCTTCGCGTAAAATCGTGCGCGCCGCGCTTTGTGGTTCAGATATTGAAACCCCGCAAGCCGCTTCCAAGGCCTCAAGCCCGGCCACGGTTTGCGCCGTGGCGCACAGCGAAAACACACCGCCCAACAGACCGACGGTTTCATCGGGCGTGCGCCCGGCGAAGACCTTGGCGACGCCGCGCGGACGGGTGCTGTTGATATCGACGCCACAAACCAGTCCCGCATGGGTGCTGAGCCGCACCTCGATGCGGCCCGCAAAATCACTACCGATACGGCCTTGGTCTTGCGTCATTTGCTCTGCCCTGGCAGCGTGACTTGATACGTTTTACCGCCCAAGCCATGCACCTTATCGCGGGCGCGCACCTCGACGGTCGCGATGCCCGGCGGAATTTTCACCCTGCTCAACGAACGGGTGAACGGCTGTTCATTGACATGGGGATGAGCCAGCACCCGCGTGCCCAGAACGTCGCCATCGGGAGCCACGATTTCAAAAGCATCGGCGTAATGATCCCAGCCCTCATCGGCGTGACGCACAGTGGCGTCGAAACGATAGCTTCCGTTCGCTTGCATTTGCACGCGCACATCGACCACATCGGCTTCGCCCGCGGACGCGGGAAAGCACAACATCACAGCGGCCAAAGCCACGGGGACAAGACTCAAAGGGGCGATACGGTCACACTTCATCCGGACAAGCCTCCAACAAAACATCGGGGCGGTCGGTAAACACCGCATCCACACCCCAAGAAAACAATCGTTTGGCCTTTGCAGAGTCGTTGACCGTAAAAACGTGAAAACGATAACCCTGGCCGTGCACATCTTGAACCAATTCCGGCGTCACATATGGTTCGTAACAATGCAGGGCGACGCAGCCGTAGCGCGTTATCATGTCTTGCCAATCGGCGGGCACCGCCTCGGTCAACCAGCCCAAATCGACGTTGGGCATTCGTTGGGCAAAACGCTTGAGGGCGAGGCTGTTGAACGACGACACCAAAAGATCAACATCGGCGTAGCAAGGTTTTTTGAGCGTGTCGACGACAGCATTGACCGTGGGACCTTCCCAGCCAAGCGTCGGTTTGAGCTCCAAGTTCACCGTCAGGTCACAACCTCTCGCCACATCAAGCGCTTGTTCCAGCGTTGGAATGCGCTCCCCCGCAAACGCAGGGCTGAACCAGCTTCCCGCGTCGAGCGCTTGAAGTTCATCCAGCGTTTTCAAGATCACGGGGCCGGCCCCGTCGGTGCAGCGGTTCAAAAGATCATCGTGCATCAGCACCGCAACTCCGTCCGCACTGACGGTGACGTCGAATTCCACCGCCCGCGCGCCAAGCTCCGCCGCTTTGGCGATGGCGGCCAGGGTGTTTTCCGGCGCATGCTCACTGGCGCCACGGTGAGCGACGATTTTGGGCAGATAACCGGGGCGAAGATCGGACATATCGGGGCTCGTCATTTTGGGTCAACGTTGGGGCGAGTATGACGGACAATCCCCCCCCAGAGCAAACCTTATAGGCAGAAAAAACCCGCTGGATGCATTCAGCGTCCAGCGGGTTCGAAAGGAAGTCTGAGGACGTCGAGCATCCCTTATTTAAGGCCCGGTCAGTTGCCTAAATTCGGGTTGCCGACGTTGGGCATGCCTTCTACGCCGACAATCCCGGCGGGCAGTTCATGGGCGATGCCTTTATGGCAATCGATACAGGTCATGCCGTTGTCGATAGCCTCTTCGTGACGACCGCGGGAGCGTTTTTCCTGCACCACAAAATCCATGTATTCGAAGTTGTGGCAGTTGCGGCATTCGCGCGAATCTGTTTCCTTCATCACCTTCCACACGTTCTTGGCCAGCTCTAGACGCTTGCCCTCGTATTTTTCACGGGTGTCGATGGTGCCGAGGAAGTGATGCAGCAGCTCGTTCGAGGCTTTGATCTTACGCGCGATCTTATGCACCCAGGTTTTCGGCACGTGGCAATCGGGACACGTTGCGCGCACCCCGGTGCGATTGGAATAGTGAACCGTTTCTTTGTATTCGCGGTACACGTTTGCTTCCATTTCATGACACGTCACGCAAAACGTTTCCGTGTTGGTCAGTTCTAGCGACCAGTTAAAGCCACCCCAAAACACGATACCGCCAAAAAATCCGGCAACCAAAAGCGTGCCCATGGCGTATCGGGCCGTGGGACGGCGAAGGTGATGCCAGATCCGGCCTAAGAATGATTTCTGCTCTTCGTTCGAGGCGCTCATGGCTCCATCCCCTCTCGCAAGTGTGTACTGCCCCCAGACCGGGGCGTCGTCTCAAATACCGTCAGGCGCTGATCATTTCATGTCGCTGGACGACGTGAACGTGTTCGGCACCAACGCATCCGTCTCAGCCTGCGGGACATGGCACTGGTTACAGAACCAGCGGCTGCCGGACACCTTGTTCAGACGCACGCCCGTCGGGCTGACGTAGTGTGTTTCACTGATTTTCGGTGCGTTGGCCGCGACATTCTGTGGCCAGTCGTGGCAGCCAAGACATTGATTGGCCTTCATGTCGATTTGATACTTTTCAATCTTGTGCGGAATCAGCGGCGGTTGCTGACGGTAGTTGCGGGTGAACCGATGACCGGTTTTCTGTTTGGTGATGTCGGCCGCGCCCTGACCTTCGTCGAGCGACGTTTGTCCGCGCAACGATGTCACCCCCTGCTGAGCGTAAGCACGATCCATGCTGAACGCCGCAACGGCAAAAACAGCAAGCCCCGCCACCATTATTTTAAGCGCCCAATCCTTGATCCTAATCTTCATGACCAGTCTCCCTTTCAAGCCTTACAGGCAAAACCTCTCCGACCGGGCGTTCAAGCCGCGTGTCGGTCCGTTGAAATCGTTTTGCTTTCTCCTTGACCCTCACCCTCTTGCTCGTTTGAGGGCGGATCGTTGTGAAAGCGTAAATCGAATTTAAAAACATCCTTGGCGCACACGTCGATGCAACGCCCGCAGTTGGTGCAATCACCGGACAGGATCACCGGCCCAACGCCCCCGCCTTGTCCCGTATCCGCCCCGCGCAGCGCAGGGGTGATCACATGCGGTTCGGGGCATACGGCGTAACAATCCATGCAATCGTTGCAAGCGACGCGGTTTTGCGCCGAAACGCGGGTCAAACTGACCGACCCAATCAAGCCGTAGAATGCCCCCATGGGGCATAAACGCCCGCACCAACCGCGACGGCTCACCACCAAATCAAACAGGAATATCGCCAAAGCCACCGTCCATACATAACTGCTGGCGTAGACCAAACCGCGATGCAAGATGGTCACCGGATTGAGCATTTCCCACGCCATAACCCCGGTGATCAAAGCCGTCACCAGCACCGAGGCTAAGATCCACAACCGGGTTTCGCGCGCAGGCTGCCAGCCCTTGGGCAGATCGAGACGCTTGGCCAACCACCGCGACGCATCGGTGACGACGTTCATCGGGCACACGAACGAACAGTAACTGCGACCGCCGACCAGGGCGTAAACCGTTAACACGATGGCCGCGCCGATCAGCGCACTTGCCGCCGCAACGTGCCCCGCCAACAAGCTTTGCACCAAAATAAACGGATCGCTCAGCGGCAATACGCCCAAGGTGAGGCTGGATGTGAGGTTGCCCTTGATGATCCACACGTCGAGCAGCGGCCCAGCCAAAAACAGGCCCAAGATGCTCAGCTGCACGGCGCGCCGGATTAGCAGCCACTTGTGCGCGGCCAGCCAGCCTTTGGATATTACGGCATCGGTTCCGGGGTGGGTTTTGGCGCTCATTTGAGACCTCCCCCCAAATTATCGGGCATCCGGTCCGGAAGATCGACGATGCCTTGTATCAAAGATTCGCCTTTATTTTCTTTTTCCACCCAGCCGAGGCGGTAGTGCTCACCGATCCGGCCCTTGGCCAGATGACGAGGGAAGACGCGAATGGCCGCCGTTTCCAAAACGCACGAACGTTCGCACTTGCCGCACCCAGTGCACTTGTCGGAATGCACGGTGGGAATAAAAACCGCGTGTTTACCGGTACGCAGATTGTGATGCAGTTCCAGCGTGATGGCTTCGTTGATCAACGGGCAGACCCGCTGGCACACATCGCAACGCAGGCCTTGAAAATTCAGACAGGTCTCCTCATCGACCAACACCGCCAAGCCCATGTCGGCGTCATCAATGCTTGTCAGATTCGGGTCCAGCGCGCCAGTCGGACACGCTTTCACACACGGAATGTCGTCACACATTTCGCACGGCGCACGGCGCGCAACGAAATAGGGCGTGCCCACGGGCACATCCTCGCCGACGTCGGCCAAGCCCAATGTCGGATAAGGACAGTCGCGCACACACAGCCCGCAGCGGATGCAGGCGGCCAAGAACTCACCTTCCGTTCCGGCCCCCGGCGGACGTAAAGCCTGAGCGGGCAGAGATTGAGCCTGACGGGCGAACAATCCCACCACCAAACTGAGCGCGCCCACGCCACCGGCGGCCCTGGCGACATTGGCCAGGAACCGACGGCGAGAAACGGAGCTCTTGGTGGATGTGGATGGCTCGCCCATGGCTAAAACCCTACCCCTTTGCCGTTAAGCCCTCACCACACGGCACGCGCACTTTTTGTAATCCGTTTCTTTGGATAGCGGATCGGTGGCGTCCAGGGTGAGTTTGTTGACCAATTGGCCCGCATCGAACCACGGCATAAACACCAAGCCACGAGGCGGCTTGTTGCGTCCGCGGGTTTCGACGCGTGTGGTGACTTCGCCACGGCGCGTCTGCACCTTGACCTCTTGGCCGCGTTTGAGACCACGCGCCTTGGCGTCTTCGGGATGCATATAGATTTTCGCATCCGGATAAGCGCGATACAGCTCCGGCACACGCCGAGTCATCGAACCGGAATGCCAGTGTTCCAACACCCGGCCCGTGCTGAGCCACAGATTGTATTCGTCATCCGGACTTTCAGCGGCAGGTTCATACGGCGCGAAGATGATCGCCGCACGGCCATCGGGTTTGCCGTAGAACTGCACGTCCTTGCCAGCTTCGACATGCTTGTCGTAGCCTTCGCGGAACCGCCACAAGGTTTCTTGGCCATCCAACACCGGCCAGCGCAAACCGCGAGCGTTGTGATAAGCGTCGAACGGCGCCATTTCGTGACCCTTTTTGGGACCGTTCAACTGGAACTCGCGATATTCTTCGAACAGGCCTTTTTGCACGTAGAAACCAAAGTCTTTGGATTCGGAGTTGTTGTAAACGTTGCCCGCATTATCGGTGATGTCTTGCACCGGGAACTGATCGGTGTGGCCGTTCTTGAACAACACTTCATACATCGTCTTGCCACGATGTTCAGGCTTGAGCGCAAGCAATTCTTCGGGCCAAACCTCTTCGATCTTGAAGCGTTTGGAGAACTCGATCACTTGCCACATATCGGATTTGGCTTCGCCCGGCGCGTCGACTTGCTGACGCCAAAATTGGGTGCGCCGTTCGGCGTTGCCATAGGCGCCTTCTTTTTCCATCCACATCGCGGTGGGCAGGATCAAGTCGGCGGCCATCGCGGTGACGGTCGGGTACGGGTCGGACACGGCGATGAAGTTTTCCGGATTGCGGTAACCGGGATAGCCTTCTTCGTTCATGTTCGGCGCAGCTTGCATGTTGTTGTTACACTGGACCCAATAGGCATTGAGCTTACCGTCTTTGAGCATGCGGTTTTGCAGCACGGCGTGATAGCCGGGCTTGGGCGGAATCGTGCCCTTGGGCAGGTTCCAGGTCTTTTCCGCAAAGTCGCGATGCTTTTCGTTCATCACCACCAAATCGGCGGGCAGACGGTGAGCGAAGGTGCCGACTTCACGTGCGGTGCCGCACGCCGACGGCTGACCGGTGAGTGAGAACGGGCTGTTGCCGGGCTCGGAAATTTTGCCCATCAAAAGGTGAATGTTATAGAGCAAGCCGTTCACCCACACACCACGGGTGTGCTGGTTAAAGCCCATGGTCCAGTACGAGGTAACCTTCTTGTTGGGGTCCGCATAGACCTTGGCCAGTTTTTCAAGTTTGTCGGCTGGAACGCCGGACATTTCGCTGGCTTTTTCCAAGGTGTATTCCGACACCATGGCGGCGTATTCATCGAAGCTGATTTTGTTGAACTTGCCCTTGTTGGGGTTTTTCGCCGCCTTTTGCAGCGGATGTTCGGGACGCAGCCCATATCCGATATCGGTGGTGGTGGCGTTGAAGTTCACGTGTTTGTCGATGAAGTCTTGATTGTAGGCTTTGTTCTGAATGATGTAGTTGGCGATGTAATTGGCAATCGCCAAATCGGTTTGCGGCGTGAAGATCATGCCGTTGTCGGCCAATTCGAAACAGCGATGTTCGAACGTCGACAGCACATGCACTTCACAGCCCGGTTTGGTCAGGCGCGTGTCGGTGAGACGCGACCACAAGATCGGGTGCATCTCCGCCATGTTGGCGCCCCACAGCACAAACGCGTCGGCGTGCTCAAGATCGTCATAGCAGCCCATCGGCTCATCAATGCCAAACGCACGCATGAACGCGCCAACCGCAGACGCCATGCAGTGACGCGCGTTGGGGTCGATGTTGTTGGAACGCATGCCGGCCTTCATGAATTTCGACGCGGCGTAGCCTTCCCAGATGGTCCACTGGCCGGAGCCGAACATGCCCACTGATGTCGGGCCTTTTTTCTTCAGCGCCTCTTTCCATTTCTGGGCCATAACGTCGAAGGCTTCGTCCCACGAGACTTCCTCAAAATCACCTTCCTTGTCGTACACGCCATTGGTCTTGCGCAGCAAAGGCTTGGTGATGCGATCTTGGCCATACATGATTTTGGACAGGAAATAGCCCTTGATGCAGTTCAGGCCCTTGTTGACCGGCGCATCGGGGTCGCCCTGGGTCGCGACGACGCGACCTTGCTTGGTGCCAACCAGAACGCCGCAGCCGGTTCCACAAAAGCGACACACGCCTTTGTCCCACCGGATGTCGTCATCGTGAGATGCAGCCTTGGCGATGCTTGCGCCCGATAACGTGGTGCCCGCCGCAGTGGCTGCGGCCAGGGCGGCTTGGGTTTTGATGAAGTCCCGCCTTGTGATGCTCATGATACGTGCTCCCCTTCGCCGTGCTCTTCTTCTTCGAAATGGGTGTAAACAAGAGAGGTGCTGAGCACCCCTGCGATGGTTCTGAAGGAATCAAAAACTTGCGCCGCCTTGCCATCATCGAGATTGTCGACGGTGACGACCAAACGACCATCGTCGGTAACTTTATGCACCTCAGCCCCGTCCAGAGCCTCAATGGCCGCTTGAACCGACGCAGTGTTTTTCGGTACGGCATGGATAACCAGACCCGTTATGCTCACGACTGTTCCTCCCGTTGAACTGAAACGACTTCGACCGCGTCCACCGGGCACGGCGCAACACACGCCCCGCACCCCGTGCAGGCGGATGGATCTATAATGGGATG
>Ga0316204_10006823_pt1 | contig 17203 bp, 13 predicted proteins | sample 6monrhotite_MG_2_FD_205661 | JGI IMG/M metagenome (GOLD analysis project Ga0316204, IMG submission 205661) | Microbial mat bacterial communities from mineral coupon in-situ incubated in ocean water Damariscotta River, Maine, United States -... | ecosystem: Environmental > Aquatic > Marine >... | reverse complement strand
ACACAGTAAAGGATTTTTCTATTGTTGATTTTACCAATGGGATGGAAGATTTAAAGTCTAAAACCATTCGAATGATTGGTGAGCCATCGGTACGTTTTCAAGAAGATCCTGTTCGGATGCTACGTGCTATTCGATTTGCTGCGAAGTTAAACTTTAAAATTCAGCATGATGATGAAGTTTCAATTAAGCAGGCACTCGATGAAAATATTCACTTGCTTGAGGCGGTGTCATCAGCGCGGTTATTCGATGAAGTGCTTAAGTTATTTATGAGTGGATATGGTGAAGCAGTTTATGCTTTGTTAATTAAAGAAAATATATATCAGCGACTTTTTGCTTTTGATAGCTTAACGGAGACTGATTTTTATATAAGTTTTGTTAAGCAAGGTTTAGCAAATACCGACCTTCGGATACAACAAGAAAAGCCAATTACACCCGCATTTTTATTTGCTGTTTTACTGTGGCCAGCTGTTGAAGTGTTAGCAAAGCAGCTTCAGAAGAAAGAGCATAGTTTATATGATGCACTTAATTTTGCAGGGCAACAGGTAATTGAGCAAGTAAATGCGCGTATTACTATCCCTAAACGTTTTCGATATATGATGAGAGATATATGGTCTCTTCAAATTAAATTGCCAAGTCGAATAGGGCGACGTGCATATAAATCGCTTGAACAAAAAAGATTTCGTGCAGGTTATGACTTTTTATTACTTCGAAGCCAAGTTAGCAATGCTCAAGCTGGAAACAAAGTAGTAAATGATTATGATATATCTCACTCATCTGTTGAAGAATTAAATGAATTGTCTCAGTGGTGGACACAGTTCCAAACTGAAAATGAAGATGGCAAAAAGGTAATGATTAAAACTTTGTCTCATACTGACTCGAAAAGAAAAAAGAAATCTAAAAAGCCAGCATCTAAAAAATCGGTATCTAAAAAAACAGGACCTAAAAGCCCAGGACCTAAAAATACAGAACCTAAAAATCCCGTTGAAAATTAAGCCCGGTTATTATGTCGCATTGTGTGTATTTAGGGTTTGGGAGTAATTTAAATAATCCTCTTAATCAAATAATAACAGCCATTTCCGAGTTAAATGATTCTGAAAAAATAGTTGTTAATGCTGTTTCAAATATTTATAAAAGCAAGCCGCTAGATGTTAATACGTTAGAAGTAAACACCGAGAACATAGAAGACAAACAAGATGATTACATAAATGCTGTAGTAAACATTGAAACACAACTTACACCAATAGAATTACTCGATATATTACAAGCGCTCGAATTAAAGCATAATAGAATAAAAGAGTATCGCTGGGGACCACGTAGTTTAGATGTAGATATTTTGCTGTATGATGATGATGTTATTGATACCGAACGATTAACAATTCCACATGTAGGCCTTATTAGTAGAAACTTTGTGTTGTATCCTTTAAATGATATTAATCCATTGTTGATAATTCCAAAACACGGAGCCCTTAAAAATCTCTTGGCAAAAGTGAATGAAGAAAACTTGATGTCGCTAGGAAAATATTTAGAAATGAAGGATTTAGAACGGTGAAAATTGATCACCTAAAATATATTGTTATTGACGGACCTATTGGAGTTGGAAAGACAACGTTAGCAAAAAAATTGGCGACGAGTTTTGGTTCTGATTTAATTTTAGAAGGTCCCGAAGACAATCCTTTTTTAGAAAAATTCTATAACGATCCGAAAGGCGCAGCATTTCAAACTCAATTGTTTTTTTTATTTCAACGTGCAAAACAATTACAAGATGTTAATCAGGATGATATGTTTCAACCTGTTCGTATCGCTGATTATTTAATTGATAAAGATAGATTGTTTGCTGAGATCACGCTGACGCCTGATGAGTATAAATTATACTTACAAGTTTATGAGCATGTTACGATTAATATGCCAGTGCCAGATTTAGTGATTTATTTACAAGCCCCTATTCAAGTGTTACAGAAGCGAATTGCTAATCGCGGTCGTAATTATGAAAAAACAATTAACAATAATTATTTAAATAAACTTGGTGAGGGGTATGCTCGTTTTTTCCACGATTATAATGATTCCCCCTTGTTAATTGTGAATGCAGGAGATATGAATTTTGCTGATAATGAGAGTGATTACATGCAATTAATTGATCAAATTTCAAAACATCAACATGGCCGTCAGTATTTTAACCCGTTACCCTCAAATCTTTAATATTCGTAATAATTAAAAAATGTTACTATTCTTTTTATTCGAATCTTCTTATGTAATGGAGACATGACATTAATTCACCAATATCTATAGCGCTAACTCGAATCCGTAGTATGAAACAGCAAGGTGAAAAAATTGCTGTTATAACATCATATGATGCGAGTTTTACGACACGTGTAGAAGAAGCGGGTGCAGATGTTATTTTAGTAGGCGATTCACTTGGTGGGGTCATTCATGGTCAGCCAACAACCCTCTCGGTTACCATGGATGATATGTTGTACCACATGCGCCATGTTGCCCATGCGCGAGAGAATACACTTCTAATTGGTGATATGCCTTACCATAGTTATGAAAATAAAAAATCTGCTCTATCAAATGCTAAACGTTTTATGGATGCGGGTGCGGATATGGTAAAGCTGGAAGGTGCCGGAAATGGAACCGGCTCTATATCGGAATCAATAGAGCATATAATCAATAATGATATTCCTGTTTGTGGACATCTTGGTCTGTTACCACAATCGGTTGAAGAGTTAGGTGGTTACAAAGTTCAAGGGCGCGAGCAAAATGCTGCCAAACAAATGATTGCTGATGCAAAACACCTTGAAGCAATTGGTGTTGATATGATTGTACTAGAATGTATTCCAAGTGATTTAGGTAAAAAAATATCAAATGCGATTTCAATTCCAACGATTGGAATTGGTGCAGGCGTTGACTGTGATGGTCAAGTACTTGTTTTGTATGATTTGCTTGGAATTACACCGGGTAAGTTACCTAAATTTGTAAAAAACTTTTTAACAACGGCATCAAACAATCCTGATGACAACTTAATCGTTACTGCCATTAATGATTATGTTTCTGCTGTTAAAAATAATTCTTTTCCAACGTCCAAACAAAGCTACTAATCTAAACGCTTATCTATTTAAGAGTTACATTGAATTATGAAAGTTATAAAAACCATTGAAGAAATGAATGCATGGAGTAATGCTTGCCATGCGAAGAACAATACAATTTGTTTTGTTCCTACAATGGGAAACTTGCATACCGGTCATTTAAGTTTAGTTGATGCGGCAAAAGAAATTGCAGATAAGGTTGTTGTTAGTATTTATGTTAACCCGACCCAGTTCGGAGAAAATGAAGATTTAGATAAGTATCCGCGTACTGAAAAGCAAGATCTGAAACAACTTGAAAGTAAAAATGTCGATGTTGTCTTTATGCCTACTTCTGATCAAATGTATCCCAAAGGTCAAAATGGGAATAGTAGTATTGATTATGTTGATGTACCGGACTTAGCTGCGAAACTGGAAGGTCGTTCGCGGCCAGAGCATTTTCGTGGTGTCGCAACGATTGTAAAAAAGCTGTTTGATTGCGTGTTACCCGATCATGCTATTTTTGGAGAGAAAGACTACCAGCAGCTGTTAATCGTTAAAGATATGGTGGCCACTCAAAAGCTGAATGTGAGCATTCATGGTGGAGCTATTGTTAGAGATAAAGGTGGTTTGGCTAAAAGTTCGCGTAATCAGTATTTGTCTGCGGACGAGAGAAAAAAGGCCTCGATATTACATCAGACATTAATTGCAGCACGTCGGAAAGTACAAAGTGGCAATGTTGATTTTACTGAGATAGAGACGCAATCTATTGAATTTATTAATGAAAATGGTTTTGTAGTCGATTATTTTTCTATACTGGATGCGGATACATTGGACAAACCAGGAGAGGACAATCAGGTGATTTTGGTCGCTGCGAATTTGGGGAAGACGCGCTTGCTCGATAACATGCGGGTTGATGCCCCCAAAAAGCCATAACTTTTACTTATATAGACTAGGATTGTCAGTAATCTGCATGTTAAAATTACGTTTTATACTTAATACTATTCACTGGGTTTGTCTTCAATGATAACTACAATGCTTAAAACTAAATTACACCGCGCTCGTGTGACTCATGTTGAGTTGGAATATGAGGGTTCGTGTGCAATTGATAGTCAATTATTAGAAGCATCAGGTATTCGTGAATACGAGCAAATTGAAATTTATGATGTAACCAATGGCGAACGTTTTACAACGTATGCGATTAGTGCAGAAGCGGGTAGTGGTATTATTTCAGTCAATGGAGCGGCTGCACATAAAGCTAGTGTTGATGATGTTGTAATAATTTGTGCTTACGTTGGTTTGGATCAAAAAGAATTAAAAACATTTAAACCTAAGCTTATTTATGTAAATGAAAACAATGAGATTACCCACACACGAAATACTATTCCTGTCCAAGTAGCTTAAATTCTAGCTGCATAAATTCAGGTCGCTTAATTTTGTAATCATTCAATAAAAAAGCCCTTCACTTTTATTAAGTGAAGGGCTTTTTTTGTGAGAAAAATTTTAGCCTGTATTTCTCATCCCTGCAGCAATGGCATTAATTGAGCGCAGTAAAGGATCAAGCCAAGCTTGTCGTTCGTCTTCGCTTAATGATTCATCACGGAATTTGCGTAATAGTTTGAACTGAATATAACTTAGTGGATCCAGGTAAGGATCGCGTCGATTCAATGATAACGCTAACATAGGTGTTTCTTCCAACAACTCATTGATGTTTGCAATCTTTAAAACGTTTTCGCAAGTGAGATAATATTCGTTTGCAATAGTTTCATAAACATTTTGTGCAGTTGTTTGATTTAAGCAAAGCGATTTATATTCATTCGCTAAATCCATATCACCTTTAAAAAGTGCCATTTGCGTATTACTGAGTAATGCACGGAAGAAAGGCCAGTTGAGGTACATGTCCCGTAGTTGGTCTAAATTCTTGGAATCTTTTTCTAACCAGTTATTTAGAGCCAGACCAATGCCGTACCACGCTGGCAATGTATGGCGTGATTGCGCCCAGCCAAACACCCAACCAATGGCACGAACAGAAGATTTTGAACGATCCCCAGTCTTTCGGTGTGAAGGCCGAGAACCAATATTCATCAAGCCAATTTCGGCAACCGGAGTTGCTTCGTAAAAGTAGTCCAGAAAACCTTCGGTATTATCAGTAAGAGTACGGTAATGCTGTTCACCTGTTGCAGCTAGTTCCGTCATAATTTTGCTGTATTCAGGTTTATCTTTTAATGGCGTTGTTACCAGGTGATTACTTGCTTTTAACAAGCCGGTAATCCCCATTGTTAATTCATAAACCGCTGTTGCAGGATGACTATATTTATAGGAAAGCACTTCACCTTGTTCGGTAAATTTAATACTACCGTGTACTGTGCCATCAGGCTGAGACAGGATGGATTCATGAGTAGGGCCACCACCTCGACCAATTGTACCGCCACGACCATGGAATAAATTTAAACGTATGCCACGTTTCGTTGTTATAGCTGAAATTTGTTGTTGAGCTTGATATAAATTCCAGACTGAAGCGAGTATGCCGCCATCTTTACATGAATCAGAATAACCTAACATGACTTCCTGAGTATTACCTGAGGACTTTAATAACGCTGTATAGATGGCGTTATCAAGTAATCTATTCATGACAGGATCAATGTGTTTTAAATCTTCAATTGTTTCAAACAAAGGAGATACTTTGATCTGACAGAAAGGCTTACCATCTTTATACCCACTTAAACCAGCAATCCACGCAAGATATATAACTTCCATAATATGGCTGGCTTCGTGCGTCATGGAGATGACATAACTGCCTAAAACATTTGGGCTAACATTCTCACGCATTTCTGATATTACATGGAATACCTGCAAGGTTTCTGCAGACATATCCGTAAGTTTTGATATATCAACCACAGGCGGAGTCGAAGTTGAAACAAGTTCAGCTAAGGCACTGATGCGTTCATCTTCATTGAGAGCGTTATAATCAATGGAACTTGTTTGTTTTAATATTTCTAAAACGGTTTGGCTATGAATATTGGATTCCTGACGGATATCCAAATGACTTAAGTAAAAACCAAACGTTTCTACCAAACGAATTAAATCTTTTAAACGGCCATCTGCAACAATACTATCACCGTGACTAATTAATGAGTCGCGAATTAAAAATAAATCATTTAAAAATTCAGATTCATTTTTGTAACCGTAAAAATCTTTATCGGCTTCACATTCATTTAAACCGGCTTCAATTTTATTGAGGTTTGAATTAAGTCTAAAAAACATAAACCAAAGCTTACGGCGGTATGGTTCTTTATTATAGCGACTAGGTTTATCAGCAAAGGCGCCACTATAGAGTTTTTCATCCTGCTCTATACTATTATTAAATGCTTCATTCGGAGTACAAAGCTGGTTTGAATGCGTTATAACATGAGTTAAGTCAGTGATACGGGCTAAGTACTCTTTCAGAACTTGTCTGTTTTGTAAGTAAATTGCATTTCGTGTTGTATCAGGTTTAACAAAAGGGTTGCCGTCACGGTCACCACCAATCCAAGAACCAAATTGGAAAAAACTGGGAACTTTTATAGTGTTATTTTCGTACTGACGATCTAATGCATGTTCAAATTGTCGGTATACTTCAGGAATAGCATTAAATAAACATTCGCGGTAATAAAATAAACCATTTTTCACTTCATCGATAACCGTTGGTTTATCTGTTCTTACTTCATTTGATTTATAAAGTATTTGAATTTCACGTTTGAGCTGCTGGGTTATTTCATTACGATGAAATTCATCAAGGCTTTCGTTATTCAATTTTTCGCTGACAGTAAATACACGCTGTAGTGCTTCTTGAATAGTGCGTCGTTTTGATTCGGTCGGGTGAGCTGTAAAAACAGGTGTATAGGTCAGCTGGTTTAATAACTCTTGCACCTTTTCCTGGGGTAGGTCTTGTTCTTTTAATTCACAAATCGTGGTATCAAATGAGCCCTGCCATTGAATACCTTGCTCGTTAATGAGTGTATTACGATATTTTTGCAGAAAATCTTCTTCTGCAATGTTAACTAAACTGAAATATAGACTAAAAGCACGTACTACATGCGTTACGGTAACTTGATCTAACGATTCTATTAGCTCAACTACTTCCTCACGTTGACTGGAATCCTCTTCCTGACGCAGGCTAATATGACCCTGGCGTAATGCTTCAACAGCGGAAAATACTTTTTCACCTGCATGGCTTTTTAATATATCACCTAGAATATTGCCAAAGAGTTTAACTCTTGAACGTAATGATTCATCATTAACGGTATTCGTTTTTGCGCTTGATTCAGTCAGCGAATTGGACTTTATTTCTGCGTTCATGTTATCTCTTTTGTCTACGATTTAAATCAGTCGCGCATTATACCTAAATCAGCGCCGGAATTTGCCCGTAAAACAAGAAATTAGTTGAATTTACCTAAAAATAATTGGAATTTAAGCTTAAAGTGGTAAATTTCTAGGTAATTATGAGAATCTAGGTCAATTGCGACAAATTTGGCGGCTAAAAATGAAAAATCCTTGTTTTTCAAATGAATAGCAAGCATGTTACTATTTTGCCATTGTTATTGATTTCAAAGGATTTGCAATGCCGTTATTAGATTTACCAGCTTGGAAAGCTCTATCCGAGCATTGGCAAGATGTACGTGATCTTCATATGCGTGACTTGTTTGACGTTGATGAACAGCGTTTTGAAAAATTTTCGGTTAAATTTAATGATATTTTGCTCGATTTTTCAAAAAATCGAATTACAGAAGAAACTATCACCTTACTCACTGAGCTTGCGAAAGAATCTGAGCTGGAAAAATGGATTGATAAAATGTTTTCCGGTGAACTTATCAATCACACTGAAAAACGTGCAGCACTCCATACTGCATTACGAAATCGCAGTGATTCTCCGGTGATGGTTGATGGTAATGATGTAATGCCAGAGATACACCAAGTGCTTGATAAGATGGAATCTATAAGCAATACCATCCGTACAGGTCATTGGAAAGGTTATAGTGATCGTAATATTATTGATGTTGTTAATTTAGGGGTGGGTGGCTCCGATTTAGGGCCCGTTATGGTGACCGAGGCGTTACGTCCTTATGGTAAGTCAGGCCTACGTGTTCATTTTGTTTCCAATGTCGACCCAAGTCATATCTGCGATACCTTAAGTAATTTAAATCCTGAAACCACACTTTTTATCGTTTCATCCAAAAGTTTCACCACTCAAGACACCTTAGAAAATGCAAAAACAGCACGTGATTGGTTGCTCGAAAAGGCGCGAGATGAAGATGCTGTTGCAAAACATTTTATTGCAGTAGCCGCTAACACCCAAGCGGCTATTGATTTTGGTATAGCCGAAGATAATATTTTAGAGATGTGGGATTGGGTTGGGGGACGTTACTCACTTTGGTCTTCTATTGGTTTATCGATTGCTATTTACATTGGGATGGATCGTTTTAAAGCTTTACTCGAAGGTGCTTTTGAAATGGATGAACATTTCAGAACAACGCCATTCGAACAAAACCTCCCTGTTATTTTGGCATTATTGGGTATTTGGTATAACAATTTTTTTGGTGCCGACTCTTATGCCGTTCTTCCTTACGATCAACATTTACATCGTTTCCCTGCTTTTCTACAACAGGTTGATATGGAAAGTAATGGCAAAAGTGTTACACGTACTGGTGAGCAAGTTGATTATTCAACCGGTCCGATTGTATGGGGTGAACTCGGTATTACGGGACAACATGCATTCTATCAATCCTTGCACCAAGGAACTAAATTAGTACCAACCGATTTTATGGTACCCATTGAAAGTTTAAATCCTGTTGGACAACATCATACGATACTACTTTCTAATTTCTTTGCTCAAACACAAGCTCTCACTCGCGGACGTACTGAAGATGAAGCAAGAGAAGAATTAAAAAACGAAGGTTTGAGTAATGATGAAATTGAGAAACTAGCTCCTTACAAAGTATTTAAAGGAAATAAGCCTAGTAATACAATTTTATTTAGAGCTTTAACGCCGCGTACTCTCGGATCTATCATTGCCATGTATGAACATAAAATTTTTGTGCAGGGTGTTATTTGGGAAATTAATTCGTTTGACCAATGGGGGGTTGAGCTAGGTAAGCAACTAGCAGATACGATTTTCAAACAGCTTAGCGCAAGAAAACCCGTAGACAATCATGACGTTTCAACAAATGGTTTAATTAACTATTATATGAAAATGTCGGGTGGATAAATATTTAAGAGATAAAATAGAAGAATATTTGTTTGGAGCATTCGTTAATCAATAATTAAAGGTCGCGTTGGAATGACTATGCAATTAAATAAAGTTGTCATTAATTTCTTCCTGATATTTTCATTTGGCTTGATCCTGCCTTGCTCCGCAGAAACAATAGATGCCAAAGCTATCATAACAGCTGCTATGAATCAGTGGCGCGGCACCACCTCGCATTCAACCCTTTCTATGACCATTCACCGCCCGGATTGGGAACGCACCATGACCATGGATTCGTGGACGGCGGGCGAGAAAAAATCATTGGTTCGCGTACTCAAACCGAAAAAAGATTCTGGTAACGGTACCTTATTAATTGATAATAACATGTGGAGCTTTTCGCCAAAGGTAAATCGAGTTATCAAAATTCCATCAAGCATGATGAATCAATCGTGGATGGGGTCTGACTTTTCCAATAAAGATGTTGCGCGTTCAGCTGACATTATTGAACAGTATATCCATTCGCTGATCAAGACAGAATCTAGTGAAGGTCATAAAGTTTATACGATCCAGTCTATTCCAAAAGAGGATGCTCCGATCGTTTGGGGTAAAGAAGTATTACGTATTCGCGATGACTTCGTTATGCTGGAACATACCTTTTACGATCAAGATATGAAAGTAATAAAGCGTATGCTCACTTCAAAAATTGGGATGATGGGTGGTCGCATGGTAGCGATTCAACAACGTATGGCCAAACTTGAAACTCAAAACGAATACACCGAAATAAAAATGATAACGGCCAAGTTTGATATTAATGTACCTGACAGCATGTTTTCCTTGTCTAACTTACGAAACCCAAGGTTTTAACGAATGAGTATCATATTTCGTCTTGCATGGCGTAATCTTTGGCGCAACCGTCGGCGTACTTGGCTTACGGCTGGAGCCATTGCATTCTCGACGATACTTTTAGTGGGTTGGGTACCTATTCAGTTTGGTGCTTATGACATTATGATTAACGCATCACTAAGAGTCTTTCCAGGTCATGCGCAAATACAACGTCGGGGTTATCAGGACAAACAAAAAATTCGTAATACCATTAATAATGCTGAATCACTGGCTACGTCATTGCGCAGTAACCCTTTATATGAAGGTGTATCAGTGCGTGCTCAGGGTTTTGTTTTACTCTCTTCCGGCACTCGCAGTTATGGTGCTCAGGTTGTTGGTGTTGAACCAAAACATGAAGGTGGTACATCGAGTATTCCCGGTCAGGTTAAGGAAGGTCGTTACTTATCATCAATTGACGCGAAGGAAATTGTGATTGGCCGCGCTTTGGCTCGTAATCTCAAACTTAAAGTAGGAGACGAAGTAACACTATTAGGCGGTGGTAAAGATGGTTCCGTTGCTGCGGCTATTTTACCCGTGGTGGGTATTTTTGAATCAGGTTCAAATGAGCTTGATCGTTTCTTTTCGGAAATTCCATTACATACTTTTCAGAATATTTTTAGCATGGGCGCATCGGCGCATACCATTGCCATTATTGGCAAGTCAGTCGACGAGCAAACAAAATTAATTTCTGCACTCAATAACGCTATTAGTGATCGTAGTGATGTTATTGTGCTTGGCTGGGAGGCGTTAATACCGGGGATGAAAGAAGCCATCAAGATTGATAAAGTTTCGGGTTTTATTTTTCTTGGCATCCTTATCGCTATCGTTATCTTCAGTATTCTGAATACTTTTTTAATGTCGATACTCGAACGCACGCGTGAATTTGGACTTATGTTGGCACTTGGTTCGCGTCCTAAACGCATCGCTGGATTAATGATGTTGGAATCAGCGCTGCTAACAATGATTGGTCTAGTTATTGGTTTCGTTATTGGTTCGGCCTTGGTGTACTGGGCTCATGTTGAAGGAATACACTATCCGGGTGTGGAAGAACTTGCCGAACAATTTAATTTACCGGATATGTCGCGAATTTATCCGCAAATGAAAGTATTTAATTTCCTCTTGGGTCCAATAACAATTTTTGTTGCAACCAACCTTGCAGCCTGGATTCCGATCCTACGCATTCGTAAACTTGAACCTGTAGAGGCGATGCGCACCATATGAAAGGACAAAGCTTATCGCTGCTCACCACATTGGGATGGCGTAATCTCTGGCGTCATCCACGGCGCACCTTTGTTATTTTGTTTGCCATCATTCTTGGTGTCTGGTTTATGATTATCAGCGCGGGCATGATGATAGGGATTGTGGAGCAACAATTAAAAGACACCATCTTTAATTTAACAGGCCATGCTCAGATCCATAATAAAAAATTTCGTGACGATCCCGCTATTGAGCATTCCATGTCTGCAGCCAGTAAAGAATTATTGGCAGAATTAAATAGCAAGGACGTAATAAAATGGAGTTCTCGAATTCGTTTGCCGGCCGTTGTGACAAGTGAAAGGGAATCACGTGGCGTAACATTATTGGGTATCGATCCCGATCGTGAACAAGGGCTTTCTTTTATTGGCAAGCCTGTTGTCGCTGGTCGTGCGCTTGAATCCATTGATGACAAGGGGATTATCATCGGACGTCGTATGGCCGAGAAACTTGAAACAAGAATAGGCAAACGCATTGTTATTATGATGCAAGACAAAAACAACGAGGTAGCCGATCGTGGTTTTCGTATAGTTGGACTTTATCAAGCGGAATTGGAAGCCACTGAACTTGCATACGTGTTTGTCGGACTAAAGACTGCACAAAAACTTCTCGATATCGGCAATGATATTTCAGAAATATCTTTGTTGACTCATTCTCGTGAAGGCCTTGATCCACTCGTAACAAATTTACGAGTTGCTGCCCCTGATTTGGAATCTATGTCATGGCAGGAACTTGAACCATTGGTTGTTCTCACAATGGAATTCTATGAGGCCTTTATGATTTACTGGTATCTTATAATTTTTGCCGCAATGGGAATTGGTCTCACCAACACTATGCTTATGGCGGTGTTCGAACGCACGCGTGAAATTGGTTTGCTCCAGGCGCTTGGAATGCGTCCGCGTTATATTGTTGGGCAGGTCTTAATGGAAACTTTGATCTTGCTAGTAATAGGTGTAGCCATGGGTAACTTACTCGGCTGGTTTACGACCGATGTCATTCTGGCAAATGGAATTGATCTTTCTGCATTCGCCAAAGGTACAGAACAATTTAATATGTCTAGTACTATGATGCTAACCTTAAGGACTAACGACCTGATGCAAATAAACATTCTCGTGATTTTATTGGGACTGTTGGCCAGTTTATACCCCGCAATAAAAGCAGCTCGCTATATTCCCGTTGAAGCTATTACAAGGACCTGAACATGTCTACGGTTACACTTAATAAAGTTTGTAAAACCTTTGGAGAAGGAGAGCTCGCCGTTTTTGCGCTACGCGATGTTGATCTGGAAATTAATGCCGGCGATTTTGTTTGTCTATCAGGGCCATCCGGCTCAGGTAAAACGACATTGTTGAATATGATTGGTGGACTCGACAGAGCTAGCAGTGGAGAAATAACCGTAAACGATCAACGTGTTGATCAACTCAACAAAGGTGACCTTGCCGAGATGCGCCTGCGTAATATTGGTTTTGTTTTTCAGGCTTACAATCTGATTCCGGTTCTCTCTGCGCGTGAAAATGTTGAGTTTGTTATGCAACTACAAGGTATTGCTTCCGAAGTACGACACCAAAAAGCGATTGATATTTTAAAAGAAGTTGGTTTAAGCGGACTTGAAGATCGAAATCCCTCAGAGCTATCTGGTGGGCAACAACAGCGTGTTGCCGTGGCGCGCGCCTTGGTCTCTGAACCCGCTCTTATCCTGGCAGATGAACCCACCGCCAATCTGGATTCGGTAACTGCAGAGAATTTAATGGCTCTATTACGTTCCCTCAATGACGAACATGGCATTACCTTTGTGATCTCCACACATGACAAATTAGTTATGAGCCATGCGCGTAGACTTATAAAAATGCATGACGGCAAGATAGTCGATGACATACAACAACGATAGGTCGGCAAATTATTTCCGCTGTTGGTTAGTCTTACTATTTTTATTGTTTATAGTGAACATTTCCATAGCACAGGCTGAAGACTGGAATATTGGCGGCCACTTAAAATATTTTATATCTCACTCGCAATATGACGATGACAATATTTTTTCGCAAGCAGGAACCTCATCACCGACCGATCAAAGCATCAATCTGCGACTGACCGCAAAGAAAAGATGGGAATCAAAGTGGGATGCCAATATCCATTATGAATTTGGAGCCTATAACAGTGACTCGATTAAAGCCTCACGTAACTTTGGTTCGTTACCAACGCTATCAGGTTTGGGTGCACCGAGTGATGATGCACGTTTATTTGATCTGACTGATGAGATTACCGACAAAGGTAAAAAAAATGTCTTTCACCGACTTGACCGTGCATCTATTGGTTACTCTGAAACAAATCATGTGGTTCGCTTTGGACGCCAAGCGGTAAGCTGGGGTAATGGCATGGTGTTTCAACCCATGGACATATTCAATCCATTCTCTCCAACAGTAATTGATAAAGAATACAAAACCGGTGACGACATGTTCTATATGCAAAACCTGTTTGCTTCTGGGGATGATCTTCAAACCGTGCTTATACCAAGACGTAAAATAAGTACAGGCAAACTAGAAACAGATGAATCATCACTGGCGTTGAAGTATCACACCATCAAAGGTGATATCGATTTAGATATTCTTGTCGCCCGACATTTTGATGATGATTTGTTAGGTTTTGGTTTTTCTGCCAACTGGCAGGGTGCAGTGATACGAGGTGATCTACTTAATGCCTGGGATTCGGATGGTTCAACATTGTCAGGAATCATCGGGATCAATTATGGCTGGGTTTGGAGCGCACACAATTTTACGGGTTTTCTAGAATACTATCGTAATGGTTATGGCATTGACGATGGTAACTACAATACTACTGCGCAAGCTAACAACCCTTCTCTATTAAGTCGAGTGTCACGTGGAGAAATTTTTACTTTGGCTAAGGAGTATCTAACTGCCGGACTTAGCGTGGAGTTAACGCCACGTTGGATATTTAACCCGCTGCTTATAAATAACCTAAACGATGGCAGCTGGTTAACACAGTGGACGGCTACTTTTGATTGGAAACAAAACCTGATATTGCAACTTGGTTCAACCCTTCCGTTGGGTGATAAAGGAACTGAGTATGGCGGTATTCCGAGTAGCACAGCGGGTGTATACATTGGTGGAGGTCGTTCTATCTACACGCAACTGAGCTATTATTTTTAAGTCTTATAATAAATTTAAGAGTTTATAAAAATTGTTGCCTTCAATACGATTCCAGAATTAATCCGCACTCCACAGGAGACATTCGATATTTCTGAAAGCACTATCGTGACTTCAAAAAAATGAACTCAGTCCTTCAGTAAGTCACTCACGTGTTGAAGTAGCTCATTACTGGTAAAAGGTTTTTGTAACATATTATTAAATAAGTTTTCGTTAGTTACCATTAAACCACGAGCACCAGAAAATCCGCTACAGAGCTGTAACCTGACTTTTGGATATTTCATATGAATAATCTGCGCTAATTCGTAACCATCCATATCCGGCATGATGACATCACTTAATACTAAATCAATCTTCTCTTTTTCAATAATGGATAGTGCTTCTTTACCACTCGAGGCAGAAATAACTTTATAGCCTTGAGACACAAGCACTATTTCAATAAATTCTCTTAAGTCAGCTTCGTCATCGACAACCAGTATTTTTCCAGAACCATCATATTTTTCATACGCAGATAGTTGTTCTTGCTCATCAAGACGAGTGTCTTTCGACTGCTCATGATACCGTGGTAGGAAGATTGAGAAGCATGTTCCTCTTCCGGGTTCTGAATAAACCTTGATTGATCCGCCAGATTTATTAATAAAGCCATATACCTGACTTAGCCCCAAACCAGTGCCTTTCTCCTCTTTAGTTGTGTAGAAAGGATCAAATATATGTGACACAACCTCTTTCGTCATACCAATGCCTGTATCGGAAACTGATAATTTTATGTAATCACCAACTTCAATATTCAGCACTTGTGCATCCAGAGTGTTGACTTGAACATTGGATGTACTAAATTCTAGTACTCCACCTTCGGGCATAGCATGCATAGCATTAATACACATATTAAGAATTGCATCTTCTAGACACCCAATATTAATATATACAGACCATAAGTTATCATCCAATTTCATGTGTAACTTAATACTGGCTGTTAACGTTTTACTCAGCATTTGAAAGTTATCGTTTAATACGTCATTAATTCTTACAATATCTTCAGTCATGGGCTGCGAGCGGCTGAAAGATAATAAGCTTTTTGTTAAATCTCTGCCGCGGTTACCAGCACGTAAAATTTGAGCAACATATTTCTGAAAAGTGGAATCATCTTTATACATACCTGATAACATCTCAGAATATCCCAGTATTACTCCCAGCATATTGTTATAATCATGGGCAACACCACCGACAAGTTTACCAAGCGCATCCATTTTCATGCTTCGTCTAAGTTGTTCTTCCTGTTGTTTGTATAAGGTAATATCCAGACAGGAGCCAATAAACCATCTTTCTCCTTCAACTTTTGATGGATACTCAACGACGGACAGACGCATAGAAAATTTCTCTCCGTTTTTCTTCTGTGCAATTACATCTCGCCCTATACCGATAATATGAGCATTTCCGGTTGTGACGTAGCGATTGAGATATTCATCGTGTTGAGAGTGATCAGGTTCAGGCATTAACATACTAACATTCTGATCTATTACTTCTTTGTATTCGTAACCGAAGATGGTTTCAGCACTTTTATTAAAGGAAAGTATTTTCCCTTTATCATTGATTGTAATAACACCATCTACCATTCCATCAAGAATATTTCTAAGATCGCTTTCATTAAGGTGGAATCTTTCTGGCATATTATTTTTTCATTATTTATTAGCTAATAATCTATCCATTATATATAGCGACGGATACAATTTATTAAGGAACTTAAAAGTAATACTACTTATTATTATAGGTGAATAAATAATTTTTACCTTCTATTTATCAAGGTTATTGATAATGTGTTGCTATAGATAAAAATATGGGGAAATGCAATAGATAGTGACTGATAATGGCCGTAAATGGCCTGACCAGATTTAGTCTAAGAGACAGCTTTAGGATGGGATCTGTCAGTGATAACTTGAGGCTTTGTTTATATTATTATTTTTTAGACACAAAAAAAGGCTGTCCTGAGACAGCCTGATGTTAATTATATTGTAGCTCGGGGGGGAATCGAACCCCCACTGAGTTTCCCCAACCGGATTTTGAATCCGGCGCGTCTACCAGTTCCGCCACCGAGCCAACAAGCTGAGCATTATATGTAAAGTTTGCATGCTTTGTAAAAGTAAATTCTGTAATATCTGCATTCTTATACTTAATATTGTAGCTTTAGCGTGACAACTCAACAAAACATCCCAAATAAACAATGGCAACGCACCGATTTTCAATTTGAGTTGCCTGCAGATCTTATTGCTCAGCAACCTATGAGCGATCGTGAAGCGAGTAGGTTGTTAATTGTGTCGCCGCAAGATTCATCTGTTGAAGACAAAAACTTTGTAGATTTTATAGATTACCTGAAGCCTGGTGATTTATTGGTTATGAACGATACGCGGGTCATTCCCGCTCGTTTATTAGGTCGTAAAGATACGGGTGGCAAGGTTGAAGTATTAGTTGAGCGTGTCTTAGATGATAAAACAGTTCTTGCGCATGTTCGTTCAAGTAAATCACCTAAAGCAGGTTATGAACTTTTTTTAGAAGAGTCTCTTTATGTCACCGTGCTAGGACGTGAAGATGATTTGTTTAAACTTGAGTTTAGATTATCTGATGATGAA
>Ga0316204_10006821_pt1 | contig 17211 bp, 12 predicted proteins | sample 6monrhotite_MG_2_FD_205661 | JGI IMG/M metagenome (GOLD analysis project Ga0316204, IMG submission 205661) | Microbial mat bacterial communities from mineral coupon in-situ incubated in ocean water Damariscotta River, Maine, United States -... | ecosystem: Environmental > Aquatic > Marine >... | reverse complement strand
TTACTTACAAAGTACATTAAGATTCCGGTTGTGCGTGAAAATTTACAAAACAACGTAAAGGTCACATACCGCTGAATTTAACATAAACGATTTGACTTACTCTCACTACAGAGTCTTGCCCGGTCCCCATCCGGGCTTTTTTTTGCCTTAATTATTACTTGAATTCAGGTTTCCTTTATTTGTTAAATCTCCCATTTTCCTTTCAGGCACAATCATAAAGCCCTATGGTAGACTGGATGATATATAGCATTACTCATATACAAAAAAAATAGTTATAAACGTAACCCTGCACTTCCCCCGCCACTTTTGAATTCATCGAGTACCTATTTGAATAACAAATACCTCGCCTATAAGTATCAAATATTTTACATAGATTAAACTTTGCATTAGACTCTGAAACATAGAGGTTTGGAATGTTGCAATACGCATCGTGGTCTTATTCCAGGTGATATCGTTTATTTAAATATTATCCTTCACAATGCGAAGTGCTTGTATAAGCCAAATAACTAGAGGAAATGGAATCATGGAAACGCATCACGATCAAGTTAACCCCGTTAATATTGGTTTGTTGTTTTGGCCGGCATTGTTAACCACTTACTCGGTATTAACCTACACACTATTCTGGTTAATTTGGGGCTGAAGACCAGAGCATTACTCGATGGCAAAGTAGTTCATTTGGCAAAGTAGTTCATTGGCATAGTGATTAATTGGCATGGTTTAGTTACTTGTACCATGCTTACTAAGACCAGTTGCACTGTGGCTAGGTGAAGCCATAGGCTGCGTAAAACGTATACGGCGCGGAAGTAGTGTAATGCGCTATCCTCTAACCGCGACCCTATAGCAGACTGCGAGCCACATTGGCGCACCAATTGTAGTAACGCGCGAAATAACCGCCAATCGACGCGGTGGCGTACTGGTTCGACCAGAACAGTATACCCATTGCATGCGAGAACCATTGCTCACGAGAATAATGAGAACCTGGGTTCAAACAAGTGCAGCTACCCCCACAATACTGAAGAAATACCTCCTCCCTAAATAACCCATACCAGATATTAAGGCATCCCTCATCCTATGATGTCATAATCATTGTATCATTCCATTGCAACCAGCCTTATCTGCGTTAAAATCAACCATGAATATTCAAAGAATAAGCGCTTAAAGAGTTAAGGGTAAATATTCATCTGGTTGAATGCATCGCCTGATTCAAGGGAGACTCACGCATTACTCACCACCGCACACCCTGCTTTGCGCCAGACATTTAGTATTCAAGCGTTATCAATTGCTATTTATCTTAATGAACTTTATGCTACGTCTTTGATAAATAAGTGTTATATCGGCACACAGATTGCACAATTTCCACATAATAGCCGAATCAAAAACGCTTAATACAAAGGGAGAAATCATATCTGGCATATCTTTTGTGAGCGACCCACGGTCACAAGCCTGATACCTGTTAATTTGAGGTCGTACCGTTGATAAATCGTCGTCTCCTGGTCGCATTTTTTACCATTGTGGTCTTTTTAGGGACTTATACAGCCCATATACAGTCCATTGAGAAATTTACTTACGATCTCTTTGTTCGTTTATTGCCCAACATAGACTCATCATCGCGTTCCGCTGTCATTGCCATCGATGAGCAGGCGCTCGACCGTTACGGACCCTGGCCGTGGCCGCGCCAACGCCTGGCACAAATTATCGAGAAACTCGATCAGGCAAACGCGGGGGCCATCGGTATTATTTTACCCCTCGACCAACCACAGTCCTTATCATTACCTGAAACCTATCAATCGGTGCTGGAATCAGCAAATGCTGAGGTACGCGAGAAAGTGCTCATTCTATTAGACCGCCTGGACCCAGATGCGATCTTTACCGATGCCCTGACAAAATCAGACAAGGTAATACTTGCCATACCTTATTGGAGCGAGCAAGCGGGTTTGATCGGGCCTATTTCTAACGATTTGTCTTTGATTCTGCAGCCGTTAAAAACAACAACGCCACCGCAACACTGGGGACAAAAACTGGGCAATATCGCCATGACCAGCCCACCCATTGAGCGCCATACTGGCCGTGCACCGGTGTCAGTGTTTGCGTTATCGGCGTCGGGGATTGGGCTTGCCCGCCTTGCCCGGCAGGGAGAAAAAGTATTGGCCGACACGCTTGCGGTCAAAATCAACAATCAGTATATTCCGTCTTTTGCGCTACACCTTGCAGCACAAACCGTCGGACTGACACAAAACGCCATTACGGTTATGGAATCACGTGGTGTTGGATTTGGCAGCGGTATGTACCATACCGACGCCGGACTTGACTACTATCCGCGCCCCATTTTTGACAAGGAAGGCGAACCACCACGCATCCCGATTTATTCTGTTGTTGATCTATTATCCGGGAAATTAAAAAACGAGCTAATACAGAATAAAGCGACCGTATTGGGCTTCACTGCCAAGGACCATGCACCCACCTTCACCGGACCGGGCGGCATGCAGACCACTCCCGTGGGTTGGTCTGCGCACATCGTTGACTCCCTGCTTGCTGGCACCTCTATTAACACGCCCTATTGGGCGCTTGGACTGCAGCGTGGCTTAATCGTCGTGCTGGGCATCTATTTAATGTTTTTGCCTTCAATGTTGCGCGGCCGATTAGGGCAAATTGTTAGCCTGTTATTTGCTTTTTTACTTCTCAACACCTGCCTGCTATTTATTCTTATCCAATCCTTCTGGCTGCCCTTAACAATTCCTGCGCTCTTTGTGCTGGTAGGGCATATGCTCATAACCGCCTATCACCGACTTGCGGAAGCCCTTTTCGCGCAGCGTGCAGAAGCGGTTAATGCCTATCGCGAGTTGGCCGACAACCTGCATTCTCAGGGAAAACTGGACCAGGCCTTCTTCAATTTACGTAAATGTCCGTTCGATAGCACATTATTGGAGCCACTTTATACCATTGGCCTTGATTACGAACGCCGTCGCCAGTTTAGCAAAGCCATTAACGTGTATGACTACATGGTACGCCTCGACAGCAACTTTCGTGACATCCAGGAGCGGCGCGCACGCCACCAGACACTACCTGAAACCAGCCCATTAAATGGCAGTAACAGCGGCAACTTCACCGCCACGCTGGTGGTCGACGACTCAAAGGTAGAACGCCCCGTGCTGGGCCGATATCGCATCGAGCGGGAAATTGGCCGAGGTGCCATGGGCATGGTGTATTTGGGCAGTGACCCAAAAATTGGCCGAACTGTGGCAATTAAAACGTTGGCACTAACCGACGAATTTGAATCAGATCAACTGGACGAAGTACGAAATCGATTTTTTATTGAAGCAGAAGCCGCCGGGCGTTTAAACCATCCGAATATCGTCACAATATTTGATGCCGGAGAGGAACACGATTTAGCCTACATTGCCATGGACTATATCGAAGGCGACAGCCTGGACTTATATACCAGTGCCGACAATTTGCTATCCATTGCTGAAGTGTTCCGTGTCGGCATCAGTGTTGCCCAGGCGCTTGATTATGCCCATACTAAAAATGTTGTGCACCGCGACATTAAACCCAGCAATATCATCTATGACCGGGATAAAAACACCCTGAAAGTAACCGATTTTGGTGTGGCCTGCCTAATAGACAGCAATAAGACACGCACCGGCACCGTATTGGGCAGCCCATCTTACATGTCACCGGAACAATTATCGGGCAATAAGATTGACGGTCGCTCAGACTTATTTTCCCTTGGGGTTACGTTATTTCAGTTATTTACCGGCGACCTGCCATTTAAAGCCGACTCCATGGCCGCCCTTGCTTACAAAATAACCAACGACAAAGCCAAAGGTATCCGCCGTGTGCGCTCGGACCTACCCACCTGTTTATCCCGAGTGATCAATAAAGCACTTGACAAGAACCCTAAACAGCGTTTCGCCAACGGAAACGCATTCGCTGATGCCCTCGCCCGCTGCGCGCCCAAATAATTTGTATTAATTTTATCATCCAATTGTAAAATTTATGACTATAGTTAAGGCTGAGGCTATGGCATCGATACCGCTTTAAAAGCGTCGAATCATCGGTAACGTATCGATGCCAGTATTTCTGAAACCCTGACTTTAATAACCTAATGGTTGTTAGATGCTGACAAATTCGAGAAAATCACACTATGCCAAAAATTGTACATACTCGAAATGGGCAACCCTACAAAGAATACGATTTACACAGTGCAGGCCAACTTACGGTAGGCCGACGCCCTGAGTGCGACATTCAACTGCTGGATGACATAACCGTCAGTGGCGAACATGCAAAAATATTTGTGGCCGCAAGTTCATATATGGACGGATTGTTCGACATCGTTATAGAGGACCAACGCAGCACCAATGGCACCACCTTCAACGGCAAATCCATCAAGCGGCACCGATGGAAGCATGGCGACCTGGTTAAAATCGGCCTGCATGAATTTACCTTAATCGATGAAGAAACCCGCGCCTTTGAACAAACCAACATAGTACTGCCGGAGGAAGACTAACGCATCCCGGTAACGCACCATCGTGATGCATTCCCACCGCCAGTAGGCCTCGCACAAGCACTCTATTTGTGCGGCACGCATGCAACAAAAAAATACATAATGCGCTACACTTCACGTATCAACTTAAATACAGAACAACAATTCAACGAGCACCGCTAAACCACCTCTGTCACTAAGGCACTAAATCGCTATAGCCACTCCGTCCTAAATTGACTGACACTAACGTCAGTGTACCCAATCAACAACGTTTCAATTGCAGCAATATCCCGGCTTAATTTTAATTTATTATTACCAATCAACGTAATACCCAGCGCTGCACGCTGCCATTTATCCAAATAGCCAATTTCCGCTATTGATGCATTAAATTTTGAGCGCAACCGATCCTTAATGCTTTTCGTTATCTGGCGCTTATCTTTCAAAGAACCCGCATCCGGCATAATAAGCTCCACCGTTACTAAAGCTATGTTAAGTTGAAACTGTTGCATCACTTTCGATTTTTAACCTAAATACATTTTAGCCTAAATACCTATTGAACCAGTTAGCCGACATAATAGATACCAATCATGCGCTAATTACAGTACAATTTAAATATCTTTTATAAGTGCCGACACAAGATTACACCTTACCGCGAAAACAAGCCTAAAATAACACAACAACGCCCCTGAAATTTCGCAAACGACTGTAAGGAAACCGGACTAGCCCACTTAAAACAGCTCAAGACGACACAAGACAATGTTAAACGAAACCTTAGCAATTGTACTCGCCGGCGGTGTGGGGTCACGCCTCCAACCCTTAACTCACCAGAGAACCAAACCGGCGGTGCCCTTTGGTGGCAAATATCGCATTATCGATTTTACGCTGACCAATTGTCTGCACTCAGGCATGCGCCGTATTCTGGTACTAACCCAATATAAATCCCACTCTTTACAAAAACACCTGCGTGATGGCTGGTCTATTTTTAATCCCGAGCTTGGTGAATACATCACCCCAATCCCGCCGCAAATGCGCACGGGTGATAACTGGTACAGCGGCACAGCCGACGCAATTTACCAAAACCTCTACCTCATTCAGCGTAGTGGCGCAAAATGGGTGCTCATACTATCCGGCGATCATATCTATCGCATGGACTATGCACCAATGATCAAGTTCCACGAGCAGAATAACGCAACGGCCACCATCGCCTGCATGAACGTAAACATCGCAGATGCCCATCAATTTGGCATAATGTCCGTTGACCAGAACCAGAAAATCACCCAATTTATTGAAAAACCGGAGCAACCGGCGCCAACCTCCCCTGATGACATCAACCACGCCCTGGCGTCAATGGGGATTTATATCTTTTCGACGCAAGAATTAGTTGCCGCAGTGGCATCAGATCACGACGACAGTACCTCAAACCATGATTTTGGCAAAAACATACTGCCCCGCATGATCGACAACCAACACGTTTATGGCTACCGATTTGGCGGGGAAAGTGGTCGTGTATCGCCGGATAATTATTGGCGCGATGTGGGTACACTCGATGCCTACTACGAAGCTAATATGGATTTACTGCAGCCCATACCGCCCATGAACCTTTACCAGAACGATTGGCCCATCAGAACCTATTCCGGCCAACATCCACCGGCAAGGACGGCACAAGGCGACTTCGGCAGCGAAGGCATTTTCATTAACTCCATCGTCTCAAGCGGCTCAGTAATCGCTGGTGGCAGCGCACAGGAATCCATTTTGTTTAATAATGTGCGCGTAAAAAATGAGTCTACTGTGGAAAAATCGTTATTGTTCGAAGGCGTTGTCGTTGGCAACGGTGTACGGCTTAAAAACTGTATCGTTGATAAAAACGTAGTTATTCCTGATGGTGAATCCATTGGTTATGATGCTGAAAAAGATAGGGAACGATTTACCCTATCCCCTAACAATATTGTTGCAGTACCCAAAGGATATCAATTTAAATAGCAGCCTGACCTTGCTACCCCCTGCTTACCGCATAAACCAACTCAACAAGGGCTCTAAAAAGCACCCTAAAATAGTGCTCCGTAATAGCTATCTAAAATAATCATCACTTAATCATCAATAATAATCACTTAAAATAGTCACCTAAAATAAACAGCAATGATCAGCCACATAAAGCTCGTTAGCGTTCCCGTTAAAAACCAGCAAAACGCAGTTGCATTCTATACGGAGAAACTGGGGTTTAGCGTAATTGTGGACGAGCCCTTTGGCAGCGGCGAGCGCTGGATCGAGCTCAAACCGCCACAAGGGCAAACACGGCTGGTTTTATTAAAATCAAACCACCATCCCGACCGAGCAGGCGGTTTGACTAACATCGTCTTCACCACCGACGATGTGGAGCAAACCTATTTTGATCTTAAAACCAAGGGCGTGCGATTCAAAGAACCACCCAACAAACAATCCTGGGGGTACTTCACCCAATTTGAAGACCTTGACGGCAATGTATTTGTATTGGCCTCAAATTAGTGGCTTTTCAGCGCATTAATGCGCTGAAAAGCCACAATAATCGACAACTTGGCGATTAAACCGAACCAGTTATAACCTCGCCAGTAAAATGGCTTCAATTTCACTATCGGTCAACACTATCGGGTTAGTTTTCATGCTACTGCCTCGGGCATTTTTCACAATAGTCGCCAACGCAGAATTTGAAATGCCATACACAGACAACCGTGGTAACTGCAATGCGGCTGTCCAGTCATTAAGCAAATCAACCAGCGCTTTCCATGCCTGTGAATCAGAATCGTGTTGCGTGTCACATAGCACGCGGCTAATGTAGGCGTATTTAGCCAATGCGGGGTTATTCGGCTCGCGGGCTAACATGGCCTTAATATTAATCTCGGTGGCACAAGCCACCAAGGTACCACACACCACGCCATGGGGAATGGGATAAAACGCACCCAGCGGAGATGCCAGCCCATGCACAGACCCCAGCCCCACCTGTGCCAGGGTAATGCCCGAGATCAATGCCCCATAGGCCATTTTTTCCCGTGCGGCGTCCACATCCCCCCCATTCTGATACAAGGGAACCAACGCATCCCGCACCGCGTAAATACCGCTCAATGCCAAGGCATCCGTCAACACATTGGCTTTTAGCGACACATAAGACTCCAGCAACTGCGTCAATGCATCCATGCCATTCGCTGCAATTACCGCCGGTGGGCAGGTAGACAACAAATCAGGATCAACCACCGCGTAATTCGCCACCAACTGTTCGTCACGAAATGATTTTTTAAAACCATCAGTGCCGTGAATACTCAGCACCGCATTTTTAGTGGCCTCACTGCCAGTACCCGCTGTAGTAGGCACCGCAATAAATGGCACCGCCGGCCCCGGATAGGCTAACTCAGGGCCCACGCCCTCCAGGTAATCCATCACCGAGGCATTAACCTTCAGCAACCCGGCAATCGCCTTAGCGGCATCCAGGGCACTGCCACCACCAATGCCAACCACCACATCAACAGGCTGATCTCGATACGCCTGCACCGTCGCATCCACCAGCGACGGTGAAGGTTCCTGATTCACGCTACAATGCCGCCAGCTGATATTCCGATCCGCCAGCAACTGTATCAGCTCCCCCCACTTAGCGGAGCGCTGAAACGAGTGCTCCCCGGTCACCAACAGAATATGTCGCCCAAAACGCGAAATAATATCGGGTAATTGATGAAACACGCCGCGGCCAAATTCAATTTTGGGCAGCGCGGCAATCGAAAAATCAAATTTCATTGGCCCACCTGAGGGCACAAACCAAGATAGCTAACTCCCACTCTGGGTTCAGCCATCCAGTCAGCCACGGTTTGACGCCAGGTTAAATAGTGCGCAGTCTCTTTATGTGCAGCGGCCTGCTGCCCGGACTCATAGGCCTCATACAGCACAAACCGCGTAGGATCATCGGCAGATTGCAGCACATCAAATCGCATATTGCCCAATTCTTTAACTGAGTTTTCATGATTAAGGCGGCTGGCTTCAATAAATTCGTTAATATAATCGGCTTTAACGCAAACATTAACAATAGTGACATGCATACATTCCCTCCTGCGCCATTAAAAATAAATATCAAGGCTTAATTGCCGTGTAAACAATCGGCTGCTTAACACTTTGAGTGTCTTCCTCAACCCACTGGTTCACCCGTTTAATTTTTTCCTTTTCATCCGGCTCGGCTTTTTCCAGCCACTCTGCCAGTATCGGGTGCTTATCGGATTGGTCTATCGGTTGCTTATCAGGCTGGTCGTCAGGTTTAGGTGTACGAACCCACGGCACACCACTGATATAAGAAGGCGGCTCAGGGAAAATAAACTCGCTATCTTTAAAATCAGAGTCCTCCTCAATACCAGACTCCCCCCGGGACTTTAGATTAGTAAAGGCATAACGAAAAGGTTGGCCAACCCCCCTACCATTTGCTTGTACACGGGTGCCGGCATGACCACTGCCCAAAATACCGTAATAATTCGCCATATTCCGTCCAAATGGGCGAATACTGTCAATTACCTCCCCCGTCAACGATTGATACTTCATACGAACATGCGCCGCGTAAAAATGCCGTTCGCCCGAATAATTAATCCCCGCCCGACCACCACGGGGAAAACCACAAAGCGCCCTGGCATGCTCGCCCTTTTCACGCAAAATAGCTCGTAAGGGCAATAAATCCTTACTGATGGCATCCTCGCCCACGGCACTATCATCAACGCTGACAATCCCCTTTTTACTCATAATAGTACCAACATATTCCAACGACACATCAATGGGCGGCCCCAAAGTATCGACCCCCGTATACTCCACCATATCCATGTGAAACGCAATGCGTTGCCAATCATAACCTTTGTCAATGTATGCCTGCTTGTCAATTTTTGGCGCCGACACCATTACAATAAACTCTACCGGCGTATCCCAGTCGAACTTGTTTACAACCAGCTTGTTGTTGCCGGAAAACGCCAAACCAAACCTGGATTGATTTGCCCCCCAGTTAAGCACATCACTAAATTTTCGGTGCGGATAAATATATTTCCCCGTCCCGCCCAAGCGCATCATCACTTTTACACTCGGGGTATAAAGCAAGTTATCAACAAACAACGTTGGGTAAATACTTTCTTTTACCCGACTGACGAGAAAACTCTTGTTCAGTAACACCGCCTCATCCCGTACTTCCTGCATTTGGTCTTTATCATATCCATTTTTTGATGATTTAGGGTCTGGTGAAGGGTCCAACGAAATTTCCGGCACCGTATGCGGGCGATCAATATCAAGCGTCACTCGAAATTCTGCGCTAAAGGTACGCGCATCTTCAAAAACCAAGGATTCAGAGCGATGATATAATTCGTCTTTACCCGTTACCCGTACCGGACGCGTGGTACGGTTTTTACGGTCTTTCGTATTCAGACGACCAACCGTTACGTCAAACATATAACGCATATTTTCCAAACCATTTAAACGGTAATACCATTCCGACGGATCGGCGGTCGCCACCATGCCAAGCGCACCCAACGCCGTTTCGCTGGCCATCGGTTTTACACCTGGCATGGTATGAAGCCCAAATTGGTAAAAAGGGTAAAACACAGCACCGTGAAGCCCTTGCTCCGCAAACCGATACTCATCGGGTAGCAACTCGCCCTTCTTTAAGGCACGCGTGAGTCCTTTATAAACGGGACCATTGATATCAAGCCCATCCGTTCGACTCAACTGAATACGAATTGGATAAATGCTTTGATTCTCACTATTGGCACTTACCACGTCTTCTTTCAGCACCACAATCACCCGAATCTGATCAAACGGTGATAATTCAGGTTCATCACTTTTGAGTTTTTGTTCCAATGGTTGCCAATCACTGTCTTTGTAATACCCCCTGCGTCGCCAATAAATGGCCGTGTATTCGTAGATATCCTTATTCTTTAACTCTGTGTAAGTGGGTTTAAACACATCAGCAAAATCATTCACGCTTTCGCTACTGAAATGATGGACCGGAAACACCTTTTGAAATTCAGCTTTTATCGTATTGGAAAAATAATTATCCACGAATTTAGCAATCTGAATTGAGCCCAGTAATGGGTTAATGGCCATATCACCTGCAATACCCAGCATTTTAAACAACGTCTTCATACCCGTTTCGTATTCAGCAGGTTCCAGCACAACCCACTTGCCGTTTTTATCCAGGCCAAACCCCATGTTGGGCTCATTACGCGCAAACCCCATTTCATTAATGGCGTAAAGCCAATATTCATCCAAGCTGATTGGAAACAGACTGCGTAGTGGAAAAATCCACTGGTCATTAAGAACAAAGTTTTCAATATACTGTTGCACTTTGTATTTTTTCAAAAATTGCCGGTACTCATTGACATCGTTGGTTTTATTGGCCGCCCGAGTCAATAATCCAATCAAGCCATAAATCGCCTCAGCCCGAAGACGAAACTGCGCATTGAGGTAATCACTCGCCTGCTGCTCCGTCGCCTCCAGCTCTTGCAGCACATTATGTTCGATCTTTCGTAAATCCTGCAGTGGGGACTTAAGGAGCTTCTGGTTAACATGCGCCGACTCATTAAAACCCTGCAATAGTTTGTAATTGTTAACGATCGTCGTAAAATGATGATTCAAAAACGTTTCATCCGCCCAGGATGCCGCGCTTTTTGTTACCTCTACGCCTGCTTGTAGTGCAATAATTACTGCAGCTACTACACGCGCCCCTGGAACGGGCAGTACAGCGAGAGTCCCCACAGCCACATCAAGTCCTTTGCTGGCCATTTGTTTTATTGCCTCATCCATCCCTAATTCATCCGCTACTGTGGCTGAGCGCATTTTTTCGAGATTAGTCATACCTTCGCGGCTGGCTGCATAGTTAGGCACCATCGTTTTGTGCTCAAGAACGGCCACCACCCGTCGGCTTTTATCTCTGTTTTCAACCCCACTTTCCCTGATTAACCGAGTTTCACCATAGCCAACCACAGGAATACGCTTTTTATCAATACCTCTCTGAAGCAACAATGCTTGTATTGCTTTGCCCCGATCCATCGATAACTGCAGATTATAAAGGTATGAATGGGTAGAGTCCGTATGGCCTTCAATTAATGTCACTGACTTGGGGTAGGTTTCCATAAACGTAACCACTGCATCAATGCAATTGGTAAACTCGAGCTTAACAATTGATTTATCAACATCAAAGGTAACATTAAGCACCAGACGTTTATCCTTTTCCGGTGTGCCTTTCTGTTCACTGGTTAACTTGCCAAACTTGTCGTAATACAGAAAGGAACGAATATCCCCGGCTTTCTCCCCCTCCATTGGCACCGCCATTTCATGCACCTGGCGATGATAATCCGTCGCCACTTCATCCATATGCTTAATATTTTCTTTCGCTTGTTTTGATACCTGAACATAGCTGGTTACCGCCACGCCCAACGCATTAACACTCAGACCTTTACCAACGACCCCCATGTACTTATCAAACTTAGTTAAATAGCGCTCAGGTATTTTATATTTACTGGCTAACGACTGACTTTTACCCTTTTTTGGCTTATGGTCATCATCAGGTAAACCGCTGGCTTTATTGACCTTAAAATCCTTCTCCATATCCAGCGTTTCTGTAAATAGTGCCTTGGCTTTTGCCGCATCCACGCGGGCTTGCTGCAATTTAACCAGCTTGCCCTTGAAATCCTTAGCCTGGAACATGAGGTCAACCGTTTTCTTTAAATCAGTGCCATCAGGAATTGCAAGTGATAGCGCCTGACCGTATGCCCAGAATTTTTTCGACCGATCATCTGCACCCAAAACACCGGCAATTAATTTCGCTTTGCTTTTGGCAAGAGTGATGTTGTGAACCACGCCTTGAAACCCCTGTGGAACCGTGTTTTTGGCATCTGCCTTTGGTGATTTATCACCGGACGTTAGCTGGATGGCGTGTTCAATTAAATGGGTATATTGTAGTGGAAACTGTTGCAGCATCGCCTCTTCAATGGTAATGGGGTCACAGTTTATAATTTCGAAATCGCCGGCAAGATTGTTGACGTCGAAGCGGAATTTTTCTTTTAATGTGAATGAAGAATTATCTGTTTTCTTAACTAAATTCCCCCATCTCTTATCATTTACTCCGTTTACATCTAGACCACTCACTCTAATATTATAAAGCCCACGAGGCAGATCCTCTTCGCTACCACGAAAGATGGCTACCAACAGACCCGACCCTTCGTCCCTAGCGACATTTTGCATAAAAAAAGAATTATATTCGGCTCCGTGCGGCCAAATATGCACAGTTCTACCAAAAAATATTATGTCAGAAAAAGTCAAAATAACAGCTCTAGTTTTGTGCACTTTAAATCCATGCAAAGCTTTATTACCATATTTTTTTTGGCTATTGTACCAAATTCGATATCTATTCTCGGCCTCCTCGGCTACTTTCGGGACTTCATTAGCAGGCTTGGGGAGGCGTATTTGTTCAAAAGATATATCCTCGCGCTCCAATTCTTCCGGCTCCGCACCCTCTAGCAAGGTGGCCACCTTATCTGCCCAGTTTTCACCATGCGCCGCGAATATATAACTCATGGTATCCAAGGGGGGCATAAAAAACTTCTGTAACTTCACTTCCTTCAAATTACGGATATCACAACCCAAGCTAAAATCTCGCCCCAATTGCTTTATCACACCGTTTTCATTCGTGGACCAAGATGAAAGCGTTTCTTTTTCCTTACCATAAAATCCATTACTTTTCAAAACAGGCACTTTCTCTTTGCTAAAGAAAACAGTATTTACCACAGGCTCATAACCACCGGCAGGATTCCCTTCTGAATCCACGTAACAGGCAAACAAATATGTGAGCGGCAAAGGTTTACATTCGCCAGGGACTTTCATGTTTTTTTCTAAATTTTGTTTGTTTTTTGTGTTCATAATAATTCCACTTAACCGTTATAAATACTCATAAAAAGAATCATAGGTTTAAGGTCGAGCAATTTACTTTCCTGTTTTGCATTGATATCAATAGAAATAAGGTTCCCGCTTTTTAAACAAAGTAATTCTATTCCGCTAGGATGAATTAAGCATTCAGAATATTTGACTGTGGCCAGAACATGTTTTGGATCAGCAGTTCTTATAAGATGACTCCCTCTTTTATCACCATAAAACACTAATTCACCATTCCGGCTTACATCATAAAACGGAAACGTTTGAATACGCTCCGCCAACTTCACTTCACGAATCAGCTTTCCGTCAAAGTCATATTCTGCAAAGCCTTTATAGGTCATCGCTATAAAATGCATCTTATGAGGAATAAGATACACACCACCACTATTTTTCATGTGTTTCTTTTTGGTTATTATTTTTGTATCCAGACTATATTGTACCCGGTCGTTGTACTCTCCGCCTACCAGCGCAAATATTATATTCCCACTGTCAGGAGTCCATTGAAATGAAGGAATTCCGCCACCGACCGCAAACACCTCGACTTGTTTTTCTTTGAGGTCAATTAATTGTTTTTTTATCCCATCTTCTGTGGCAAGTGAATATACAATATGACGATTATCCGGTGAGCGTACAGGCGGTCGATTAATCGACCCCCGTACCGGAGAATTGACCAGTTCGGCTGATACCACACGCCGCACATCGGTTCCATCCAAACGGCTACTCCATATTTCCTGTAAGCCACTTTCTTTTAGGATAACTACAAACTGCAAACGGGGCGCATTAAATGTCGGTGCATCTCCATAAACTTCATCAGGAATGTCCTCTGCACCTAAGCGTTTGTCTAGTGTTACTTCTGAAACTGCTTTTGTATCAGCTTTCTCTAACGCGGAATTTTCACCATTCGATCCCGAACATGCAGTCAATAATGGTCCAGCAACTATCAAAAACAGCATCATTACTACCGTTGAAAATGATCTAAACATCACATCCCAGTCATTTACTTTAAATATTTTAGACATTGTTTCTCCCAAAGCTGGTAAGGCGAATCATTCTTTACCCCTACATATTAAATTATTAGTCATACCCCAAGCCTTTCTACTAATATGCCAGATAATCTTCAATTAAGTAATTAGCTACACCGCATATCGACAACATAGCATTTTAATTTTAAATACATAGCACTTCATGTATTAATTTGATGATTGTAAATGCTCATGTGGAGAATCCCGTATTGTAACGTCAACAAAATTTCATTTTTTTGAGTAGCAACATCAATTATTGCAAGATCGTCTCGATCGAGATAAAGCACCTTTTTGCCATTGTGTCTATTCATCGTTGTAGATACTTATATGGAATATTCGATTTTTTAGATCCAGCAATAGCGAAGTATCTAACGTTCCCATATTAATTTTCATCAAATTCCCTCCGTCTAAATAAAGCACCTCCTTTCCATTTGGATGAAACAACCCTGGACGCACGCTAAAAGTAGCTAATATATTTTCGTAATCATTAGGGTTTATAACATATGTTGTGCCGCCTATACGATACATCAGTAACTTTCCATCTCGACTTACATTGTATAATGAATATTTGTGTATACGTTCCGCCAGCGTTACCTCTCGAATCAACTCCCCATCAAAATCATACTCCGCAAAACCGTTGTAGGTCATGGAAATAATATGCTTATTATGAGGAACAAGGTAAAACCCACCGCTAGTTTTAATTACCTTCTTTTTACTTAGTTTTTTAGTTGTAACATTGTATTGTACTAAATCATTATATTCTCCCCCAACCAGTCCAAATATTATATTATTACTATCAGGCGTCCATTGAAAGGAAGGAATCCCTCCCCCTGTCGCTATCACTTCCACTGTTTTCTCTTTTAAATCTATTATTCGCTTTTCAATCGGGCCTTCCGGATTGGTTGAATAAACTATATATCGGTTATCCGGTGAGCGTACCGGGGGATGATTAATGGCACCCGGTTTGGGCGTACTTAACAGCGCCGCCGACACCACACGCCGTACGTCGCTTCCATCCAGTCGGCTGCTCCATATTTCGGGTAAACCACTTTCCTTAATCCGCACCACAAACTGTAACCGCGGCGTACTAAACGTGTCTAGGTCACCATAAACCTCGTCAGGAATATCAGCCGCACCAAGGCGTTTATCGTCTACCTCTGCATCAGCGGCTTTCGTGCTACTGCTGTCAACTTTCGGGTTTTCATCATTAGCCCCGGAACAACCCGATGACAGCAGCCCGACCGCTAACAAAAGTAGCATCAATGCCCACAAAGGATATTTAATATTTATTGGCAATAGCCTTGATATTTGAATATTATTGCTCATTATTTCTCCCATTAAATGGGCGTGCGTTATACCCGTATATTATTTCAAATCCCATACTTAAACTTCATGCATGTGCTTAATGTTCTCGTCCGCCTTTTTTGAGGCCTGCATATAATTGGAAATCGACACCCCAAAGGCATTAACGGCCAACCCCTTGCCTACCACCCCCATGTGCTTATCAAACCTCGCTAACTACAAAGCAGGAAAATAAGTATGTAAGCGGCGAGGGCTTGCATTCACCACCCGCTTTGCTACTTTTTTGTTTATTTTGCTTATCACTTGTATTCATCATAATTCCAGAATAATGTTTTACTCAATAGAGTAGACGAAAAACTTAATCAATTTAGTCGTTGTATAAACTAATGTGGAAAATCCTTCGATCGAGAACTAATGTCGATGTTATTTCTTTAGTACGTATATTCAATGTCTTCAAGTCACCACGATCGAGATATAACATCGATTCACCATTTGGATGAAACAAACCGGGGCGTCCTTTAAACGAAATTAATATATCCTTTGGTTTATTACGATAAACCACATGGCTTTTCCTTTCAAAACGATATGCCAATAATTTTCCATCCCGGCTCACACTATAATACGGATATTTTTGCATACGTTCCTCTAACGTAACTTCCTGAATCAACTCCCCATCAAAATCGTATTCCGCAAAGCCGTCGTAGGTCATTGCTACAAAATGCATATTGTGAGGAATAAGATATACACCGCCACTATTCTTCATATGCTTCTTTTTAGTTAATTGTTTGGTATCCAAATTATATTGCACCCGGTCATTGTATTCCCCACCTACCAGCGCAAATATTATATTTCGACTGTCAGGGGTCCATTGAAATGAAGGAATTCCACCACCGACCGCAAACACCTCGACTTTCTTTTCTTTGAGGTCAATTAATTGTTTTTTTATCCCATCTTCTGTGGCGAGTGAATAAACAATATAACGATTATCTGGTGAGCGTACAGGCGGACGATTTATCGCCCCCCGTACCGGAGAATTGATCAGTTCGGCTGATACGACACGCCTCACATCGGTTCCATCCAAACGGCTGCTCCAGATTTCCTGCAAGCCGCTTTCTTTTACTCTCACTACAAACTGTAAGCGTGGAGTACTAAATGTCGCTGCATCACCATAAACTTCATCGGGAATGGCCTCTGCGCCTAAGCGCTCGCCCTCCATTGCTTCTGAAACTACTTCTATATCAGCTTTCTCTAACCCAGAATCTTCACCATTCGATCCCGAACATGCAGTCAATAATGGTCCAGCAACTATCAAAAACAGCATCATTACTACCGTTGAAAATAATCTAAACATCACACCCCAGTCATCTACTTTAAATATTTTAGTCATTGTTTCTCCCAAAGCTGGTAAGGCGGGTAGACCTGGATATCAATTTCAAGCCCTGATTGTCATAAAACCCACTTTCATTACGGGCTGGCATACTGCCTTCACTA
>Ga0316204_10006820_pt1 | contig 17214 bp, 9 predicted proteins | sample 6monrhotite_MG_2_FD_205661 | JGI IMG/M metagenome (GOLD analysis project Ga0316204, IMG submission 205661) | Microbial mat bacterial communities from mineral coupon in-situ incubated in ocean water Damariscotta River, Maine, United States -... | ecosystem: Environmental > Aquatic > Marine >... | reverse complement strand
TCAATAGAATCTGTCTATGCTCCAAATACACAAGATGATGAACTAGAGACACTTGATTGGCAATTGTTATTACCCGAATTAAAGTTGTCTGCCGATAGGCAGCATTACTTTGATGGAGAATTATTACATGAAAATAAAATCACCCATATCCGCTTCAATATATTCCCTGATGGTGGCATCAGCCGATTAAGATTATTTGGGAACATAGTTTGAATATTCAAAAATTCAACATTCTGAGCAGTGAATTATTATTTATTGAATTAGAAAAATGTTGTGGAAGTTCTAATTGGATTAAACAAATAATTGCCCAAAGACCGTATAATAATATTGAGAAAGTTCATCAAATCAGTGATGAAACATGGAACAATCTTGAGGACAATGATTATTTGGAAGCCTTCACCCATCATCCACAAATTGGTGACATCGAATCCATGCAAAAGAAATTTGCCAGTACCGCAAATTGGGCTGAGAACGAACAAAAAGGCAGCAATCAAGCCAGCCTTGAAGTTTTGTCAGCCTTAAAAACCGCTAATCAAGAATACCTGAGTAAATTTGGTTTTATTTTTATCGTCTGTGCTACAGGAAAGTCAGCCCAGCAAATGCTCGATTTATTAAAGCAACGCATGCCAAACGATAAAGAAACAGAACTTAAAATTGCTGCAACTGAACAAAATAAAATCACACATTTAAGAATTGATAAATTACTAAATAAAAATAATGAGAAAACAATGAGCCCAATTACAACACACATTTTAGATACAGCCAAAGGCTGCCCTGCTTCCAACATTGCTGTGACTTTAGAATATTTAAATAATGGTAATTGGCAGTCTATTGCAAATGACACAACCGATGCAGATGGCCGCATCATGAATTGGATGGAGAATACAATAAATTCGGGCGAATACCGCATCACTTTTGATACCAACAGTTACCACCAAGGAGAAGGTTTTTTCCCAAGTGTTTGCATAAACTTCACCATTGATAACCCAGATCAACATTATCATGTTCCGTTATTACTAAGTCCATTTAGCTATTCAACTTATAGAGGCAGTTAATGAAAACCATTCAAAGCGATAAATTACAATCAATTTTCAAAGATTTAGAAAGTGCCAATAAAAAATTCACAGATTACTATCCTGGTGATAATGAAGAACAACAACCTGTCCACACATTATATGGTGGAGCACAACTCTATAAAGCAGGTGCCACTAAAAAAATTGGTGAACTGTCTTTAAAAGCTTTTAACCAATACGCACCTGATGCCAATACCTTAGCCAAAGCATTAAGCCTTCCAGGTGACGAACAATTATGGCAACAAGTACATCAACGTGTGAGTGCAAAACTAGCATTATGTGCAGTAGAAGATTTTCGAATAGACTTTGAAGATGGCTATGGCAATCGTCCCGATAGCGAGGAAGATGCCTGTGCAAAATTTACAGCAAAAGAATTTGCCTCAGCTTTAAGACAAGGCATTGCACCTCCATACATGGGTATTCGAATTAAACCCTTTAACTTCGAATTAAAGGACCGCAGTGCAAGAACATTGGATATTTTTGTCTCAACATTAATTAATGAAAATGGTGGCAAAGTTCCAGATAACTTTGTGATCACTTTACCCAAGGTCAATATCCCCGAACAAGTCACTGCTTTTGTGCAAATATTAGATCATTTAGAAGAGCAATTGTATTTAGATAATGGCTCACTAAAAATTGAAATCATGATTGAAACGACTCAAGCTCTATTAAGTCAGGATGGTGTCAGTCATATGCCACTGATTTATAAAGCAGCCAATGGACGTTGCCGTGGTGTACATTTTGGTACCTATGATTACACGGCAAGCTTTGATATCACAGCAGCCCATCAACAAATGCAGCACCCTGCCTGTGATTTTGCCTTACAAATGATGAAGCTTACCTTTGGTGGTACTGGTGTTTGGTTATCAAACGGTGCAACCAGTACTATGCCAATTGGTGATGAGGAAACCGTACACAAAGCATGGAAATTGGCCTATGATGACATTGTTCACTCACTTGAAATGGGCTACTACCAAGGTTGGGATTTAAATCCAGCACAAATCCCTATTCGTTATGCCGCTTGCTATACTTTCTTCTTACAAAGCTTAGAACAAGCATCAATCCGTCTTAAAAACTTTATCGAAAAAGCAGCCCAAGCCACCTTAGTCGGCGATGTTTTTGATGATGCAGCCACAGGACAAGGTTTACTCAATTTCTTTCTACGCGCCTTAAACTCTGGTGCCATTACCGAAGCAGAGATCGAATATACAGGTTTGACATTAGAAGAAGTCCGCATGAAGTCATTTGTTAAAATAGTTGCTAATCGAGTAGATTGAATTTTTTACCAAAAAAAACACTAAAATTTCACAAAATAAAGAAGAAAAGTAACGTATACACCAAAATCCAGGCTTTAATAGATTGCCAGTTCTTAGTTGACTAGTTTTAATTTATATTCATATGGATTGTTGGCTTTAGCCGATCTTTTTTGCTTTGATTCTATGGTTATAAGTGGGATAAATCCCACTTACCAATCCAGGTTTCGGTATACCATTACATTCTATTAATTTCTTTATTTATTATACAATGTATTTTGCTTGATCATTATTTAATAATTATCCTTTCATGTCTTTTTCTTATCATTCGTGACAAAAGTCCTTGACCCATTGTTTTTCGTTGCTACAATGATATTCATCTCTAAATCAAGATATAAAGATGAATATAGCTCAGGTCTTCAAATTATTAGCCGATGAAACGCGATTACGCTTACTTTTATTATTAAAAGAGCATGAATTAACAGTAGCTGAATTATCTTCAACTTTACAACTTGCTCAACCAAGAGTATCAACTCATCTTGCAAAACTAAAAGAGCAGCGTTTTGTTTTAGGGAGGAAAGATGGTGTATCTACTTATTACAGGCTTAATTTATCAATAATTTCAGAACATTACCAAAGCCTATGGGATAGTTTAATTGCAGAAGGTCAAAACGACTCATTAGTATTACAAGATGAAAAAAGGCTTCAACTTGTTTTATCAGAGAGAGCTAAAAATAAAAATTGGGTTGATTCAGTGGCTGGCGATATGGAACGCCAGTATTCACCAGGTCGAAGTTGGGAAGCGACGACTCGTGCTTTAAGTTATCTTTTAGATTTAGGAGATGTATTAGATATTGGCAGTGGGGATGGCGTCTTGGCTGAGCTATTGTACCAAAGAGCAAAAACATATACCTGCATCGACACCAGCCAAGCGGTTATCAATGCAGCAAAAAAGAAACTTTCTCATGCTGAAAATATTTATTTCCAAGTATCCGACATGCACAAACTTGATCTAAATAATCAATATGATACTGTGTTTTTATTGCATGTATTAACCTACTCCAAAAATCCTGAAACAGCCATTAATCAAGCCGTTCAAGCATTAAAACCAGGCGGAAAACTACTGATTTCTACTTTGAATAAGCATTCACATACAGACATAATCAAAGATTTTGGTCACATTAACAATGGCTTTACAGCAAACCAATTAAATGAATTAGCGCAATCATCTGGGTTAAAAAAGATAGAAGTCAAAGTGACTTCAAAAGAAAGCAGAAAACCACACTTTGAAGTGATTACACTTGAAGCCATAAAAAGTTAATAAAAACCGTAAAGTGGGTTTGCCCACTAATAATTAGAATACAGAACCGGTGGTCAAGCCCACCCAATAATAAATGAATACTAAACAACAACTTTCAAAAATTCTTAAACAACGCATCTTGTTACTTGATTCTGCAATGGGCACCATGATTCAAGCACATAAATTTACTGAGAGTGATTTCCGTGGAGAACTATTTTTAAATCATGAAATGCCTTTAAAAGGCGATAATGATTTACTTTCTTTAACTCAACCAAAAGCAATTTTAGATATTCACAGAGCCAATTTAAAAGCGGGCTCTGATCTGTTAGAAACAAATACATTCAATGCCACACAAATCGCTCAAGCTGATTATGGCATGGAACATCAAAATTACCAGATTAATTACCAATCTGCTAAATTAGCCAAACAAGCTTGTGAAGAGTTTACAACTTTAGATAAACCGCGTTTTGTTGTTGGCGTTTTAGGTCCTACTAATCGTACTGCTTCTATTTCACCTGATATTAATAGGCCAGGTTTTAGAAATGTCAGTTTTCAAGAATTAGTGGATAATTATATCGAGTCAGCCAATGCCTTATTGGATGGTGGAGCTGATTTATTGATGGTTGAAACTATATTTGATACCTTGAATTGTAAAGCCGCCCTATTCGCCATTTCTGAAGTTCTTGATGAGCGCAATGAAGACATTGCCATCATGATTTCTGGCACCATTGTAGATGCCAGTGGCCGTACTTTATCTGGGCAAACAAATGAAGCTTTCTATAATTCTGTTCGGCATATTAAACCTATTTCCATAGGATTAAATTGTGCATTAGGCGCTGATGAGTTGCGCCCTTATGTACAAGAGTTATCACAGATTTGCGAATGTTATGTCAGTGTACATCCGAATGCGGGTTTGCCTAACGAACTGGGTGAATACGATGAAACACCTGAAGAAATGGCTGAGATTATTGAGCAATGGGCTACAGCTGGGCAAATTAATATCATTGGTGGTTGTTGTGGAACCACACCAGAGCACATAGCTGTTCTAAACCAAGTCATCAAAGGAAGAGCTCCTAGGGCATTACCTGATATACCAGTTATGACTAGATTGTCTGGATTAGAAGCCTTTAATATAACTAAAGAATCTAACTTTATTAATGTTGGAGAACGAACCAATGTGACAGGGTCATTAAAATTCAAAAGATTGATTAAAGAAGGCAGCTATGAAGAAGCGGTACAAGTGGCTTTAGATCAAGTGGAAAATGGTGCACAAATCATTGATATAAACATGGATGAAGGTTTAATTGAATCAAAAGAAGTCATGATAGAATTTCTTAATATCATTGCTACAGAACCTGATATTGCCAAAGTTCCAGTCATGCTAGATTCATCAAAATGGGATGTTCTTGAGGCGGGTTTGCGCCACATTCAAGGTAAAGGTGTGGTTAATTCAATTTCACTAAAGGAAGGTGAAGACAACTTCATCAATCAAGCCAAAATTATCCAAAAATATGGTGCAGCTGTCATTGTAATGGCTTTTGATGAAACAGGGCAAGCCGATACTAAAGAACGAAAAATAGAAATTTGTCGCCGCAGTTATGATGTTCTCGTCAATCAAGTGGGTTTTTTACCTGAGGACATCATCTTTGACCCGAATATTTTTGCCATTGGTACAGGTCTATCAGAACACAATAACTATGGAGTTGACTTTATAGAAGCCACACGGATGATTAAACAGGAAATGCCTCTGTGTCATGTATCCGGAGGCGTTTCAAATATATCCTTTTCATTCCGTGGTAACAATCCATTGCGTGAAGCCATTCACTCAGTATTTCTCTATCATGCGATAAAAGCTGGCATGGATATGGGTATTGTAAACCCTGGTTTATTGACGGTTTATGATGACATAGATAAAAACGTGCGTGATCACATTGAAGATTTATTATTCAATCGCCGAGATGATGCCACCGAAAGATTAATGGATATTGCCGCTGGTATACAAGGCAAAAAACAAAAACAAGCCGATAAAAAATGGCGCGAATTACCTGTAATTGAACGGTTATCTTATGCATTAGTTCAGGGGATTACTGAATACATCGATGAGGACACCGAAGCGGCACATAACGACTTTAAAGATCCATTAGCCGTTATTGAAGGACCTTTGATGGATGGCATGAATACTGTGGGAGATTTATTTGGCGATGGTAAAATGTTTTTACCCCAAGTGGTTAAGTCTGCCCGTGTAATGAAAAAAGCTGTGGCTTGGTTACTGCCGTTAATTGAAGCACAAAAAGGCACACAACAACACAATGGAACCATCATCATGGCTACAGTTAAAGGTGATGTACATGATATTGGTAAAAACATTGTCGGTGTTGTTTTGGGCTGTAACAATTATAATATTATTGATTTAGGCGTTATGGTACCAGCCAACAAAATTCTAGATGCTGCCGTTGAGCATAAGGCAGATATTATTGGTTTAAGTGGTTTAATCACCCCGTCATTAGATGAAATGTGTGATGTGGCCGCAGAAATGCAATCACGTAAAATGAAACTGCCACTATTAATTGGAGGCGCTACAACTTCTAGAACTCATACGGCCCTAAAAATTGAACCTAACTACACAAGTGACACCATTTGGGTAAAAGATGCTTCACGTGCTGTAGGAGTGGCTCAAAATTTATTGGGTTCAAAAGACCTTAAACAACCCTTTGTGGATAAAATTAAAAAAGATTATGCTGAGATTCGTGAACGCAGGCTAAAAAGGCCCAGTAAAAAAGTGACATTAGCCATAACTGAAGCCCGTGCAGATAAATTTCAAATAGATTGGAGTAAAACACCTCCAGAACCAACAAATTTTACTGGGATAAAAGAATTACATGATTATCCCTTGGAAAAATTAGTCGAAGTGATTGACTGGACACCCTTTTTTCAAACATGGGAATTACATGGTAGGTATCCAGATATATTAACTGACGAAGTGGTTGGTGAAAGTGCTTCAGAACTGTATAAAGATGCCAGAGCAATGTTGTCTAAAATCGTTGATGAAAAATGGCTTACTGCTAGAGCTGTATTTGGTATATTTACAGCCCATTCAATCAATGATGATGTTGAAATTACACATGATAATATAAAACACACACTTTTCAATTTACGCCAGCAAAAACAAAAAGCAGGTAACAATTTATGTTTAACTGATTTTATTGCTCCTAAAGATACTGGAATAAAAGACCACATCGGTGCCTTTTCTGTGACAACTGGTATTGGCATTGAAACAAAAATAGCAGAGTTCGAAGCCAACCATGATGATTATTCCTCTATCATGCTTAAAGCGCTTGCCGACAGATTAGCAGAAGCCTTTGCTGAACATTTGCACCAACTAATTCGCACAGATTATTGGGGCTATGCTCACCATGAAACATTAGATAATCAAGCCTTAATCGAAGAAAAATACCAAGGCATCCGCCCTGCTCCAGGCTATCCTGCCTGCCCTGATCATACTCAGAAAGAATTGTTATTTAAATTACTCGATGTAGAAAAAACAATTGGGGTTGAATTAACCGAAGGCTTTGCCATGTATCCAGCTTCATCAGTCAGTGGATTTTATTACTCTCACCCACAATCTCAGTATTTTGTTTTGGGTAAAATTGGTGAGGATCAACTACAGGATTATGCAGAAAGAAAAGTTATTGCTATTGAAAAAGCAAGGAAAATATTGGCACCGAATTTGTGATATCAAATGCTGATTTACCATGAAGGACATGAAGAACACGAAGGTAAAAAACTTATAGAATTTATCCACAGATTACACGGATTACTCAGATTACAATTTGCAAAAGGAAAATTAGGAATAAACGCTAGAATTAGTTATTCAAAAAATTTGGTAGTTTAACACTCTGCGAAACGGATACCTAAGTGAAGCTTTGGTTTACCGTAGGAGGCCAGTGGCTGAAACTTACTTATTTAACTTGTTAAAGGTGCATTTATGCACATTATTGTTGGAAATCTAATCATATTTTCTTCGTTTTTAATGATGAGTTATTCTATCATAGTATGTTTACTTGCGAAGATGGATCCTGCCCATCAATTAACAGAAAAATAATTTTGATAAATGAATAGATCTCTTATGATGGACGGGGTTCATCTTGCATAACGGTATAAATTAATAATATTTACAACTATAAATTTAACAATTTCTTTTCTAAATAATGTTTTATTTTTTGGTTTTCACACAGGTCTATGGCTTTTTGATAATAGATCTTTGCTTTCTCTTTATTATTTAGCTTATTAAGAAAATCGGCTTTTACGGCATAAAATGGTTGATAAGTAACTAATGAGTTTTCAAGTGAATCTAATGGCTTAATTAATTCATTAACTGGTTTAATCTGCGATAAAGCAACCAACTGGTTTAAACGGACGACATCTGATGCATTGATTTTTAAAATTTCATCATAGATTAAAGTGATTTCATGCCAATTAGTTGACTGATAATCATCAGATTCAGCATGGATAGCACTGATAGCAGCTTGTAATTGATACGTGCCTATTTTCTTTTGTTTTAAAGCCGATTGAACCAAAGATACACCCTGCTCTATTTGTTGTATATTCCACATCGACCTATTTTGATTTTCTAATGGGATAAATTCATCTGATTCATTAAATCTAGTTGCTTTTCTAGAATCATGCAAAAGCATCAAAGCTAACAATCCTTTAATTTCTGGTTCATTGTTGCACAAATTTAATAGAACCTGAGTTAACCTAATGGCTTCATTGCACAATGATTGACGTATCGGAATATCGCCATTGGAAGCTGAGTAACCTTCATTAAAGATAAGATAGAGAACTTTAAGAACGGTACCCAACCTTTGATCAAAATCTAATTTCTCAGGTATATTATAAGGAATTCCTGCTTGTTTTATTTTCCTTTTACCACGGACAATTCTTTGTGCCATGGTATCCTTTTTAACTAAATATGCATTGGCAATTTCTAGAGTTGTTAACCCTCCAAGTAATTGTAAAGTTAATGCCACTGAAATATTGGTATTTAAAGCTGGATGACAACAGGTGAATATTAGACGTAAACGCTCATCTGGAATTGTAAATTCATCTTCTTTGATTCCAGTATCTGTTTGTATGTCCAACAATTGTTGATACTGTATTTTCTTTTCCTCAAAATTTTTGGAACGGCGAATTCTATCAATCGCTTTGTGCTTTGCAGTAGCTAATAACCATGCTTTTGGATTTTGCGGAATACCATTTTTATTCCAATGGATAAATGCAGATTCTAAAGCATCTTGCAATGCATCTTCTGACAATTCTACATCTTTGAGAATTTGAATAAGCAGAGCAAGTAGTTGCCCCCAATACAGCTTAACAATGCTATGCAGATTATTGTTAGACATTTATTGAAGGCTGGTTAGTAATAAAATTAATTATGAATATTCTTGAATGGGTCTGACTTCTACACGACCATATTTAGCCGATGGTATCATAGCTGCGTATTTTAGTGCTTCATCTAAATTTTCACATTCAAATAAATAGTAACCGCCTAATTGCTCTTTGGTCTCTGCAAATGGTCCATCAATGGTTTCAACTTTACCATTTCTACTAGACACAGTTGTTGCTGTATTAACATCTTGTAATGCATCACCACCCATTAAAACCTTATCATTTTCATAAATGTCTGTAATTATTTGGTATTCCTCAATCAACTGGTTGAATTCATCAGTACCATATTGAGGCCCTGAGTTTTCGTCTGCATAAATTAAAGCTATATATTTCATATTTTTCTCCTGTTAATTATATTCATTGGCATAGATTATTAGTTAATCTATACCAATATAACGAATAACAAAGACCTATATAGACAATTTATTCAAAAACTTTATCTACTGACAGAATCTCCACAGCCTCTTTATTAATGTTTAAAGGATACTTTTGTAAAAACTGATCTTTCTTCAATAATTTTTCGCTCTTCTCTGAGTTATATTTCATTGGAGATTCTTGTTCAGAAACTAAACGTTTTTTCATATCTTCAGCATCTTTTGTGATAAATACAAATTCAATGTTCTCTTCTTGTAAATGTTCAGCAATCACTCTATTTACATCTTCAAGAGTCAAATCTGCCAATCCTTTTTTGACATATTGAGTAAACTCTTCAATACCATAATATTCACTATCTAATGCATAACCTAATATTCTATCTTGGCTTTTAACCAATAAACCAGCATATTTACTTAAGAAGTTTTTAGTTCCATTAAATTGCTCTTGGGTTAAACCATGTTTAATTAAATGGTGTAATTCATACATCGCAACTCTTGTCGCAAAATGCGCATCTTGGTTGCTTCTTAAAGGACGAATCCATACTTGGAATATTTGAGAACTGCGGCCTAAATTAGCATTAGGTTGAGTTCTGAACATGCCTCTTGGGAAATATTCAATGTAAGAATAATCTCCATAATTCATACCTCTTTTTTCACGAATTTGTTTATATAAATGACTGCTTGAATTTCTGTGCTCACCAAAGAATGAACGCACTAACCATAAAGCTGCCCAGTCTTTGTGAGATCTAGTCACATCTATTGGAAAACCAAATGAAACAGCAGTAGCTAAAGTTTCTTTTTCTACAATAGTGACATTGCGACCTGTTAATTCTGGAGCTTTACCAGTTCGAGAATTAGAGGATCCAACCGCTAATTTTTTAGCCAATTTTTCTTTTAAATTATTTAACATTTCATCAGACAAGTTACCAGTCACACCCAAGGTTAAGTTCTTTTGAGTGAGTTGAGAATGATAAAACTCTTTGACATCCTTTAAAGTTAGGTTTTCAATTTCAGATAAATCACCTAAATTTGTTGTTTCATAAACATGATCTTTATACAACTGACTGTATAAAACTTCTTTACCAAGTTCTTCATCGTTATTGCCTTTTAAATCTGTTTTTATGGCATTTAATTGTTGTTTCTTTAAACGTTTAAAGTCATCCTCTCTAAATCCAGGCTGTAATAACATTTCAATGACAAGATCCAACCATTTTTCAGCCTTTTCTTGATGAACTCGACCCGAAAGACTCATCATTTCTTTATCCACTTGATTTCCAAAACCAGCTGCCATAGGTAACATTAGTTTATTAATTTCTGTTGATGAATGAAGTTTTGAACCACCCTCAGTCAACATACTTGCTGTTAACTGAGCAATACCATTTTTGTTGGCATCTTCGTAAGCAGGACCCGTATTAAAAAGAAAATTCAAATCAATAATTGGACTTTTATTGCGCATATCTAAAACAGCAAATTCTTCCTTTGTCGCAGCACTTGTGGCTTTAACTTTATCAGATAAATTAAAATCATTATTTAATCCCTCAATTGTTTCATCTTTTGATAATGAAACCATAATTCTGCCATCATCAATCAAATATTTATTCGCTACCATTTTTAAATCTTCAGGTTTTACTTTTTTAAGGGTTGAAAATTGTTGGTTAATCAATTCAGGATCTCTATTTCTTTGTACAACACTGGCCAAAATATCTCCTATAGTTTCTGAATTATCAAGAGATGTTGCAAAACCATACCTGGTTGCAGATTTTAAATCTTCCAATTTCACATTATCAACCAACTCAGTTCTTGCATTGACAATGCCATCAACAAGTATATTCTTAACAGCAAGGTAATTTTTTGCATCAGTTAATCTTGCAGCAAAATAAATGAGTCCTGGATCTTTTCTACTGGGTGAAAAGGCATAAAACTGATCAGCTAACTGCTTATTTGTCACTAATTCTTGATAAATTTCAGAAGTTCGTCCAAATTTAATTTGTAAGAGTAAATCTAAAGCTTCTTTATCTATTATCTGAGGATCATCCGCTGGACCATGAAAGGCGAAAGTAAACCAAGGTTGAGTTGGAGAATCCCATTTAATATGTTTATAAACCTGACCTGTTGCTTTTGGCTCAACAGGAATTTCCGCTTTATAAGTGCCACGTTGCCAATTGCCCCAATACTTTTTAATCATTTCAAAAGTTGCATCGGGTTCAACATCTCCAACTACAATAATGGCTGTATTTTCAGGTCTGTACCAGCGATCAAAAAATACTTTCGCATATTCATACTGGTTTGGCATGTCATTTATATCTTTAAAAAAGCCCATAGTGGTGTGTTTATAGGTGTGTTCAGAAAAAGCATTATCACGAATCGTTTCACGTAATTTAGAAAAAGGGTTGGCGCTATTTTTTAAGTACTCGCCTTTTACTGCCAATGCTTCAGTTTTAAATTCTGGCTCTTCATAGGATAAATTTTGAAACCTATCAGCTTCAAGCATAATCATCATTTCTAAATCATCTTTAGTTAATGTGGTGTGATAATTTGTGTAGTCATCTGTTGTGTAAGCATTTTGATCTGCACCTGCATTTTTTAACATTTCACCATATTCAGCAGTAGAATAAGAAGGTGTCCCGCGAAACATCATGTGCTCAAAAAAGTGAGCAAAACCAGATTTACCCTCTTCTATTTCATTTCTTGATCCTGTTTGAACTGGAATTTGTACAGAAACCACTTCTGGATAATCAGTCGGTACAATTATAACTCTTAAGCCATTTTTTAAATCCTTCATTACATAGGGTAAATCAAACACCTTATCATCAGCTTTTTTTACTGAAGATTCAGCCTTAACTTGATTCTGAGAACACCCCATAATCAAACCAAAAACTGACACCATTAAAATACTTTTTCTAAACAACATTTTTTAAACCTCTAAATTTTTCGTAGGATTTTATACGTTTATTTGATTTGCCACAATAGGTAAATAGTCACAAAGTTCTTAAAATCTTGATAAGATATAAATTTTAAGTTAATATTCCGCACCAAATTAGGTGAGATGGCCGAGCGGCTGAAGGCGCACGCCTGGAAAGTGTGTAAACGGAAACGTTTCGAGGGTTCGAATCCCTCTCTCACCGCCATTATTTATTCAAGTCACGTGGATATCAAATAACTTATTATCAATAACTAGAGGTATGAGAGTCCAACAAGAGGGTTCGGCTAAATTGCCTGGAGCAATGGACAGGACGTCCGAAATAAAAGTCGTCTGGAACGATTTTCACTGCGTTATAACTCAAAAGGCACATTTTAGTTAACCGAAAGGTTTAATCATTTCACATAACCATTGATTACTATCACATATAAATAAAAACATTAATGTATATAGCTTAATTTGTTCGGATTAACCTTTGATGATTCATTACAATTTTCTATGCCAGTTAGTCTGGTCATTGGAATTTCAGCAGAGACATCTTCAATACTTGATGTAAATACAAAAGTACCAGTTTGACAAGTATCAAAAAACATTTCACCAGTTCCCCACTCTAATACGTCTGGAGGTTCTGAAAACACAAATGAACTACCAGTGGTTGATAATATACTTAACTGCGCTTTATTATTAACAATTTCGCCCTGCATAATAAACCACCGTTGTTTCTCTGTATCTTTTTCATAAGTATACCAATAAGCTAAAACTTCATTTCTATTTTCAAGCACTTCAATATTAAAACCCTGTCCTGTGTTTTCAGGCCAATACCATGAACCATTGATGTTTTTGTTAATAGGGATATATCCTTGAGCTCCTGAAGATAAGGCTGGTAATAAATTCTCTCTTAATAAAGTTCCAATTCCAGCACCAGTGTAACTAAAATCTCTAGCAGTTGAAACAATGACCATTTGGGATTCTGGAAAAACAAATATAAATTGTCGACCATATCCATTCGCATAATAAGCATTAAAGGATCGATTTGACGTATCTCTAAATAAAGTTGTCCACCATTGATAACCATATCCCGAATTACTATCACCAAAAAAATCAGGGTCCGTTACTCCATTACTATAGGGAAATATTGATTTATCAATCCATGACTCTTCAAGTAAGCGTTGTCCTTGCCACAAACCTTTATTAAGATAAAGCTCTCCTAATTTTGCCATATCAATAGGTTTAAGCCAAAGGCCAAAGCCTAGAGGCTCTAAATTATCTGGAAAAACTGAAATCCCCTGTCCAATTGTGCCTAAACCCCCAACCAATTCCCAATGAGTATCAATTAATTGAATATCTAAGGGTTGAAATAAATGTTCACTAGCGTATTCATAAGGAGATAGGTTCGTTAAATTTTTTAACACCACACTCATCAAAGAAGAAGCACCTGTACTATAGGCAAACTTTTGATTAGGCAAGTCTCTTATTGGCCATTCTAACACCGTTTGATACCAATTTAAGGTGTTAAGCATTATAGTAATCGGGTTGCTTGGTGTTTCGTAAGCAATCGATAATTCATCCCAATCTAAGCCATGCCTTTGAGTGAGCAAATCTTTAATTGTGATTTTTTGCTTGTTGATAAAGTCAGATATATTGGCATATTCTGGCATATAATTCATCATAGAGTTGTTTGTATTCAATTCAGCACCTTGGTATTTAGCAATCCCCAACAATATTGAACCGACACTTTTTGTTACTGAATAAATAGGAGCCTTCTCACCATTATTATTAAAATATCTTTCTGAAATTAATTTGCCATTTTTAATAATAAGTAAAGATTGAATATTTCCATAAGCGCCTGACTGAATTAATTGATGTGCTTGATTTATGCCTTCTAAACTGATGCCTTCTAGTTCAGGTGAAGAAACAGGCCATTCAAAAGCTACTAATTTAACAGGAAAAAACAGAATGAGAAATAATGATTTAAACATATGGTAAATCTTGTATCTTATATATTGATTAATAAATATTAATCTAATTTAAAGGGTATGTATAGCGTAAAATAATTTTATTGGCAATTTTTAATTGCTTATGTTAATTACATAAGACAAAGTGATAATTTAGTCATTGCAATTTGATATCAATTCATTTAAATACCTTTCATATAGCTTATTAACTCGATCATAAGTCGGAAAATCAACATTCAATTTAATACTCATTATCTATGACAATCTGGTCGATTATTAAGATTCAAATTAAGTAATACTTAATCGCTATTACGCACTTGCAAATAAAGGAGTTTTATACTATTCATTTCATTCCTGTATATTATTTTAACAAAATTTATTGGTAGTTAAACCAGCCAAAATTTGTGAATTTTATATTCTTCAGAAGTTTTCTCTAATATTTCATTAAAAAATACCTGTTAAAATTAAATAATTTACAAATTTTGACAAATGAAATATGCCAAAAATACATTTTTTAAGATAGAATATATAAAGGATAATTAATGGATAAAAAAACTAACAATTCTAATTTAACTAGACTGCCTTCAATAAGAGGTGATAACCTTTTATCGAAGATATTCGATATTTTTGTTGAAAATCTTAATCAAAAAATAATTAACTGTTTTGATTCAATTGATAAATCACTTTTTCAATTAGCTGAAAAATCTGATTCAAATCTCAAACAAACTAATTATTTAGATGCCATGCGTTTGATTCGTGACCATAAAAATGAGTTAATCAATAGTTTTTTTATCTACATCAAATCAGTTTTTGAATCCTATCAAAAAAGTGATTTTAATTACTTTTCATCTGAATTTTCATATAACCAAGAAAATGAATCATTAGAATTAATAAAAAACAGTAAGCTCGATGAATCATTAGCTAAAACAAATCTTATAAAAAAATCTGATGCGGCCTATCATAGGCATATATTTGGATTTAAAAAAAGATTTTCTCATTCTATTAATAAAAACGAATTAAAAGCAGAAGAAATTCCTGTTGGTCCATTTGTCATTGTTCAATCATTTAACAAAAGCATAAAAAAAATTGAAATAGATGTTGATTTTAAAATCATTATGTATAAATTCTTTGAAAGAAATGTAATGGGCCACTTAAATAATACCTATAAAAAAATTAACGATTTATTTATTAAAAATGGTGTCATTCCTGAAATTAAATACAACATTTATAATGAAAACCATCAACACAATCAGATAACTAAACCCACACAAGAGATTAATGCTAATCCAGAAAAGATTAATGCCAATAAGGCATCATTTCAACGGCAACCTCAAACTTATCAGAAAAGCACTAGTAATGATTTTCAACAACAAAATCTTGATCAGAACTATCATTTAATCACGCAGTTTTTAGCGTTAAGTCGGCAAATTTCTAATCAAAATCAAAATCAAAATCAGAACGAAATAACACCTAATAATTTTCAATCTAACTTAATACAAATCTCTAGAATTGATGTGGAGTTGGTTATCAATGCATTAAACATTTTGCAAAAAACTTTTTATCAAAATAACAAAAAAAAATATCAATATTTACCCAATGAAATAAAGGATGAATTATTTGAACAATTACATAAAATTGATTCAAAAACATCCAAACAGAAAATAAAACAAATCGATGAAGACACCATAGACCTAGTTGGATTGTTATTCCAATATATTATTAATGACAATAATATACCTAAAACTATTCAACTCATATTAGCTAAACTTCAATTACCTTATTTAAAAATTGCTTTACAAGACCGGAATTTATTTGGCGATAAAAAACACGAAGCAAGAGTATTATTGGATGCTTTGGCTGTCGCTTCAATTGGATGGACAAAGGAATCAGATTTGAATAATCAATTCATCAATAAAATTGAAGAAATTACTCAACATATTATAGAAATTGATGAGTACAACAATAAAATATTTGATATGTTACTTATTAACTTTAATGCTTTTATTAGCAACTTAAAGAAAAAGTCAGATGTCTCTATTAAGCGCTCAAAAGAAAGAGCTGACGGCGATGAAAAAATAATTCTTGCTAAGAAAAAAACAGCTCAACTACTTGTTAGTCATATGATTGATAAAAAGGCACCGTTATTAATTAAAGACATCCTTTTAGGGGAATGGGCAAGCATATTAATACTTACACATTTAAAATTTTCTCCTGATTCAAAAGAGTTTAAAAAATCAGTTAACTTCATTGCTAAAATTTTAGATTGTAGCCTACCAAAAACAAATAAGCTTTTGAAAAAGACTTCTATAAATAAAATACTATCTATATATGAAAATGGGCTTAAGTTTGTGATTTTTAAACGCCAAGAAATTGTTAGAAAAAAACAAAAATTACAAACATGTCTTTATAAAATTCATAATATATTTAATAAACAAACACCCCTTTGCGATCAATCTGAAATTACTTATACTTCAAACTTATTGGAATTCAGTTCTAAAGATGAAATTGATGAAGAATTAATGGGTTATATTAGAAATCAATTTCAGCCTTTAGAAACAACTCAAGAAAATACAATAAATGACAAGTACATACAGAAAGTTTCCACGCTTAAACTGGGCACATGGTTAAAAATCTATCACTCAGACACAGGTTGGATTCGTGCTAAACTTTCCTGGGTTAGTCCAGTATCAGGAACCTATGTCTTTGTTAATTCCAGAGGCTATAAAATCATTGAAAAATCATCCAAAGAAATTGCTGAAGGATTCAAAGATAAAACTATTCAAATATTATTACAAATTGCTTTGTTTGATAGAGCTTTAGCATCAATAGCCAAGGACTTAAACAACAATAAGAAATTATTTAATACGGTTGATTAAAATAGCTGTCTAACT
>Ga0316204_10006818_pt1 | contig 17220 bp, 25 predicted proteins | sample 6monrhotite_MG_2_FD_205661 | JGI IMG/M metagenome (GOLD analysis project Ga0316204, IMG submission 205661) | Microbial mat bacterial communities from mineral coupon in-situ incubated in ocean water Damariscotta River, Maine, United States -... | ecosystem: Environmental > Aquatic > Marine >... | reverse complement strand
CACCCTCACCGTCGCCGCACCTGAGCCAGCGCGCCAGGAACTCGACGCGATGCTCGAACACCTTCGGGCCGCCTGAGTCTCGATCAGACCGCCGTCACACGACCGCGCTTTGCAACACTGAGGTAAAGTCAGCGTGTTCGCCTCCGATGCCCTCGCACTGATCCACGAGGCGACCAACGGTCAGCTTCGCGACATCGACCGGGTCGCGACTGCGTGCTTGCGGCTCGCAGCTCGACGGAAACTCAAAACCATCGACCGCGAGCTGCTCCAGGACGTCGTCGACACCGACTCCTCCCCGGATTGACCTCGAGCCCTTGCAGCGCGGCGACGCCTGGCCGCCGCGCTGTCCACGTGCTCATCCAGCGTGACCGCTTCGTGATCACTGGGCGTGACTGGCAACACCAAACTTCCGTCTCCCCCGATTGCCAAACTCTACGGGGAGATCCTTGAGGAATACTCGGAGGCCGGCGGCAGATCCCCCTCGTTATCGTGGATGGGGCCAGGGGCGCGGATTCGGAATACACTGATTCACTCGCCGGAGGACATCAAAATCCCCGAGGCAGACTCTTGGAAGTATGTCCGGGCAGTCTCCGTCGCACTCTATGACCTTCTGGCGCGGTTGTATCCAGATGATACAGCGATCGCCCAACATGCAGCACACCTCGGCGAGGTAGACAAAGTGCCCAAATGGATCAGAGAACAAACCGACCCGCCCCACTTGCCGGTGTACCGTGCGCTCATGGGTGAAACCATATATCCAGGGGAGGCCCGGCTCGATGGGTCGACGAAAGGAATAGATTTCGGGCCTGCCGGCACTCGCCTCATCATCCGCGAAGGACCCACCCAGAACGGCAAGGTGACAGGCCAGCGCACGGTCCTACGGATAGTCACAGCAACATCCGAAAAGAAGCTCGACTGCCAGCGATTGGATATAATAGTCTGGACGCCTGATGTTGAGAAGCGTCTGGTGTTTGAGCCAGAAAAGCCATATCCGTACCGAGATTTCTACGAGCTCTTCAAACAACACCCCCTCAAGTGGCCGTCGGAGGGGCTCCCAGAAGAAGAACTCTCCGCCATACATGCATCAATGAGCACCTAGAATACTGCGGCGTCGTTCCGCTTGCCTAAACCGTAACCCCCATCTCTCGCACGCCCTTAGTGCGGTTGAGCGACAGCAGCGCGACCGGGCCCCCAAGGGGTCCAGCGGGGCGGTTCCCTCTGGCCCTTCGCGCCCTTTTTCGCGGGGCGTCCGCTTTACCGCGACGTCCAGTCCTCCAGTCCTCCACCAAGCATGTGGGCTTATCGCCATTGGGTGATTGGGCGTTGGGTGTTGGGTGTTGGGTGGCGTAGCGACGATAGCTACTGTGTCTGCCTTCCGAAGGCCCACCGCGAGCCCAGCGGCAAGGCATGGAAGCGGAGTCCCTGGCTCGAACTCGCTCGAACGCTCAGCTTGTCTGGACCGGCGGAACCTCGTCAGCGAGGAGGAGCCGCCTGAGACCTTCGACGAACTTGTTGAAACTCGGGGAGATGTTGCGGTCAAGCCCGAGCTCGGGGCCGATCTTCTCCGCCCATTCGTGCTTCAGCTCGCCAGGCCGAGGCCAGCCTTCCTTCCGAACCTTGGCCGAGCCACCAGGGTAGACGGAGTCTGCGAGAGTCTCCCAGGTGCCGCAAACACTGTCCTGCACGTATCGTTGCATGATATCCAGCTTTGCTTTCGGGTAGGCAGCCAGGACCGCCTCGCGGTCACCCATGTACCACGCCTCCACCTCCTCGACGGCCAGGCGGAACATCGTCTGGCGCGGGACCGGCTCGCATGTCGCAAGGAGGTCTCGGAGTTCCTTCAGAAAAATACGACAGTCCTTCCGATCGGTATCAACGACGACCACGACGGCGTCTATCCCGGGTGTCCTCCCGTATCCCTGCAGGAGACGTGGGAGCTGCTCAAGCAACTGTCGGTGCGTCACATTCTTCCCCGCCTTCAACCCACGAGGAAGCCGCCCTACTCCTTTGTATTTGTGAACCCGCCACGTGTGTGCGCCTTCCGACTCCCCGACGATACGAGACACTAGGGTGTCTACTAGTGCGGCCCCAGAGGAGTCTTCGACGAGGACCTCAACGTGCATTAGGCAAACGGGCGTCCAGGTAGTCGCTGTACCAGAGTCCACCGAGCGGAAGCCCCTCCTCGACCAAGCTCTTGACGAGTGCTTCGTCGGAAGCCCGACGCACACTAGAGAACCCGTCAGCCCCCTTCTCCAAGATCCAGACTTCCTCGGGGCGTAGCGCATCCACTAGGTACGGCTGGTGCGTCGTCACGAGGATCTGGGGGGCTTTTGCTCCACCTCTTGTCGCGTGGGTGCGAAACTCCTGAGCGAGGGTATCGAGGAGCTTGTGATAGAGCCCGTTCTCGGGTTCTTCGATACAGATGAATGGCGGCGGTTCCGGGTCTTCGAGCAGCAGGAGGTAGGCGAACATCTTCAGCGTTCCGTCCGACATCTGCTGCGCGAAGAACGGATCATCGAACGATCCGTCGTTGAAACGGAGAAGTACGCGCTTGTCCTCCGTAACGTGTGTGTCGATCTGTGAAACCCCCGGAATCTTAGCCGCGATCCGGTTTAGGACACGCGCGAATCGATCCGAATGCTCCCGTTCCATAAATTGGACGACATTGCCGAGGTTGTCGCCGTGGCTATTGAGATGGCGTTGGGGTCCCGCGATAGGAAGGCTCCGCGCGGCATCTGGCGCGAAGTACGATAGATACCAGCCCCGCAGGAAGTCCCGGAAGCGCTTGATACGAGGGTGCTCCTTGAGCGTGCCGAGCGTAGCGATGCCAAGTTGCCGGAGATCCGTAAGCTCGACGGCCTCCTTTGTTGTGTCTTCCTCGCCGGTTTCTGCCTCGACGGCCTCGTCGCCCGCCCATACGCTGCCCTTGCCGTGAGTGAGCCGTAGAAACGGGAAGGGACGGCCGTGAGTCTGCCCTTTGCGGCGTTGCTTCAGGACCTCAGATTCTACGAAAGGCCTCCCTGTGTCGTCCTGCCCAATCGCCAGTTCGTAGGTGATCGGTCGTTCAATGCTCTTCTCGCGATAGTAGATTTCAAAGCGAATGGGACCAGTTTCGCCACGAGATTGAAGTCGCTCGAAACCGCCACGCTGCCCGCCGTCGCACGCGTTCTCCACGTTCGTGGTCAGGCACTCGGCGACGAAGCCGAAGGCATCGAAGAGGCTGCTCTTGCCCGTACCGTTCTTGCCGATTACAACAGTCAGGCGCGTGAGCTTCTCAGCGGATCTTTCGCCCCTCTTTGTTCCGGACAGCTTGCCCAGAGTCACATCGCGCAGTGCGCGGTAGTTCTGGACGCGGAAGCCTTCGATGAGCGGCATGAGGAGTGCGGGGTGGGAGGCGAGGAGGTTGAGCGAGGCATCTGGCGTCGACGCCGGGTTGGCACCTCAGCAGGCGGTGCCGTAGCGGTGACGAGCACGCTGTTTCGGAGCGTCACATCGTACCACGTCCGCCGTCCGTGCCGGGAGTGCTTGCCGCGCCGAAATTCGGCGGGCTCTCCGGTAGCGGCTCCTCGTCGCCCAGGAGGCCCGGCCCGTCTCTCGCGCGGCCGGATCAGAACTGGAAGCTCTCTGCGGTTGCCAAGTGGGTGGTACAGACGGGGAGCCTGAATGCGTGCCGTAGTCAGTCTCGCTATCGTCGTTCTCTTCTCGGCAGCGGGTTGTGGCGATGACACCCCGTCGACGACGAGGGGCCCGAAGGCTTCACGCGAAGCTTCGCGGGTCGTTGCCTCGCCGAAGAGGGGAACGCGTGGCGTGGAATTGCCCCGAGAAGGTGGACAGTTTTCAGCGGGCGGTTCCCGCGGCTGTTCGGACCCCAAACTCTCATCGCGTGAGACTGGACGCTTTCGATCGCTACGCGCTCGAGCTCCTAGACGACGGGCGCATCACCATCGACGGACACGAGACCAACGTGGCGATGATCCACATCGTCGACCCCGCGGTTGCGTTGCTGCCCGGTCATACGATCGACCCCATGCTGTGGGATACAGCGCCCGCCTCCGAACCCCTCCTCGAACTCGGGCGCCTCGACGCGTAGCGCCTTGCCGTGTTGGTCTCTCGCGGTGCCGACACCGAACACTCCGTCTACGACGGCGTTCTCGAATTCGCCGTCTCCCCAGGCTCGACCACAGAGCTCGGTGGTCCGCCCTCATCTCACCCTGCCAGAGCAGACGCTCATGGCAACTCCAGCCCAAAGCCCGCCGCAGCCCTCCACTCGTACCCCGTCTCGGTAAGCCTTCGGAGTCCTCCGCCCGACGACCACTCGTGAATCGCCCCCTGCTCTCCGAACAGAAGAACGCCGCGGTCGGTGGGGACGATCGCAACCGGCCGAAGCTCCCCAGGCAGTCGGTGCTGCTCGACGACGCCGGGCGCCAGGCCGAGCTGTAGAAACGTCAACCTGAGCGCGCCCTCGTCTCGCACGACAGCGACCGCCACGCCGTCGCGCATCTGCACTGGACCGGCGGCGACGGCCACGAGACCCGGCGGCGCTTCTGGGCCCGGCTTGGCGCACAGCTCCACTCTTCCCAAGAGCTGACTTGCGAGCGGACCGAAGATCGAGGGGACAGCGAGCCGCTGCAGGCGGCTCGTCGTGAAGCCGACATCAGAGGCGAGCAGAACCTCCTCGCCCTGTGGGTTATCGGCGAACCAGATCGACCAAGCGTCGGGGGGAAGGATGCCCTGGGTCGCACAGATCCCCGTCGCCACGCTGCAATAGTAGAGTCGCTCATCGCCCGTCGCCCACAGCAGGCCATTGCGGTCGAACCCCAAGGCATCGACGCTCACCGAGAAATACTCGTCCTCCTGAAGCGCTCGCTCAGGGCCCAGCACGGGAACCGCGACCAGCAGCGGCGCGACCTCTCGCGTGGTCACTCGACGCTCGCCCAGCGTGATCTCAAAGAGGCGGTCCTTCGTGACTCCATACAGCGATCCGGCGACGCCAAGATGCGCCCGTTCCTCGGCGGTCAAGGGCTTTGGCCCCTCCGCTTCGCGCTCGCGACGGTCGATCTCGGCCAGCATGGCGAAAGGACTCTTCTCGGCTCGGGCGACAGCTTCGGGATCGCAAGCTGCGGAGCGGTGGCGCCGCACGACGGAGGGCATCGGCTTGGGCGGCCCGCCGCGCCCGTACGGCCCTCGTACGATGATCGGAGCGTCGCCCAGGAAGCTCGGTGTCTCTCGAAGTCCCTCGCCGGTCGGCCCAGCGGTCGACACCATCCACTGGAGTGCGATGGTGGTGACTACGGAGAATAGGATCACCGACCCCTGAGCAAGTCGGTCGACGCGCGCCAGTTCGGCCTTCGTGGGAACTCTGGCGACGCCCGTCAGTACGGCGTCGTCGGCTCGATACCCCGACTGAGGTCCAGGCTCGTCGTCGGCGATGGGAAAGCCGTCCAACATGTTGCTATAACGCTTGCACGCTCCGCCCAGGCCTGCCGAGAACCCGAACACGCTCATGACGAAGCTGACCTGCGCGGCTGGCAGGTCAGGTGCCGGCCACCCCTGCAAAGAGTGCGGCAGGTCCACCGCCGCATCGATTCTCCTCAGCACCGAACGACCGCTTCGCGTGGGCCGGAGCGTGCTGCGTAGGACGCGAACGCTGACGAGCCCGAAGAGCGCCAGCGATGCTACGAGCGCGACGACGCCAAGCGAGAGGCCAGTGGCGTTGTGTCGAAGCCAGGTCATCGCCACCACCGCGATCGCGGCCGGTAGTCTCAAGACTTGAGGCCGCACCGCGCCCCGGTCGCGAGACGCCCACGGCGGCCAACGGTCAGTGTCCCTCAGCGGCTTCGTCTTGCATTCGCGTCTCGCCCGTGTCGTCATTCGATGAGTGCTTGGTGACCCGAAACGGCTTCGAACGAAGGGCAGCTACGGCTACCTGGTGAGCTGGAAGGATCGGTTCCGGGTCAACAACGACGCCCAAGCTGTCCAGCTGGCGGAGCGGCTGCTGGCGGACCCACACAACGTCAACGCCCTCCGCACGAGCTTGGGCCGACCAGAGGCCAGCGAGGAAGAGCTGGCGGAGTGGCTCGTGACTGGGTTGGCAGGCGGCGCTCTTTCGCTGCTCAAGACCAAGCTCGAACCCCCTGTGCTCGATACCCCAGCGGTCACGCCCCTTCGCCCGGACCGGCCGAAACCGAAACCCGAGATCGAAAGGCCCACCTGGATCTCGCTTGAGGTCATTCGCGAGGACGGGACCCGGACCCCCGACCTTTCGATCATGCTCACGGCGCCCGACGGATCGATTCGGGACGCCCGCCTCGACGCTGACTCGACGTTTCGGGCCGACGACATTCCGCCCGGCGACGGGGGCTGTACCGTCTTGGTCAACGCGAAGGCCGGGCTCGCCGGGCCCGGGAGCATCACGGTGAGGGATGCTGACGTCTTCGTCGATCCAGGCGCGCCCTTTCGCGTCGAGCTGGCGACGGCGCAGCATCATCGGTTGGTGGTGGTCGAGGGCAAGACCGAACTCGTGCTGCTCGACACCGCTGGCAAACCCGTCTCCGACAAGCGCTGCCGCGTGGTCATCGACGGTCGAACGCGCCAGGGTCTGACCGACAGCGACGGGACCTGGGTCGTGCACCACCTGCGCAATGCCGAGCTGTGTGGCGTCGAGTTCCCCGGGCTGGATGCAGGCGCTTGGGACCTGCAGGAGAAGGACGGAGGATCCGCATGAGTGACGTGCCCGAGTATTCGTATCGTTCGAAGGATGTGCTGTACGAGGTCTACCTGCCCAGTTGCGCTACGCGGCGCGAGTCGGTGGATCTGGTGCTGACCAACCCGGACGACGAGGACGACCAGATCCGCGTGCGGGCACAGGACGTCGACACCGAGCCAACGCTGGAGGTTCTGGAGAAGCTTGCCAAAGACGGGCAGTCATTCCTCCGTGAACCATCCGTCAAGCTTTGGACTGGTGAGATTGGAGGCCGTAGAGCTGTTCGCCGGACGACAACCGGGTCTGTCTCGTGGTTCTCCGAGAGGAACAAGGCGAGCTTGACTGACGACGTGGTGTGCGTAGGTGTTGAGAAGCGGACCGAGAACTTCGTAGCAGGTTCCATCTCGAGGGTGACTCAAGCGGGGAGCCAGCTTGCCGGGCAAGACCTTCTGAGCGACGTATTCCCTGTTTATGAGCAGACTCCTGATGTCGGCGATGACAGGATCCTCTACAAGTTGCGCGGCTTCTCAGTGTCCGCCCTCGAGTCTTGGGAGGCGTCGGTGGAAGGCTTGCGCGGCGAGAATGACTACGGACCTGCCGTACCGGATCCTTGGGGAGGGGAAGAACCTGCCTCTGGCCACATCGTAAAGTGGAGAATCACGGGGTTCATTCCAGAACTGGCGTCTAGCGTGTCCAGCATCAAGGATGCTCAGGGGCTCCAGCTCGACGAGCACGGTCCGCTCGCCGCGGGCCCACCGCCGGTCGGTAGTTTGCCGATCAAGGACTACATGATCGTCGATGTTCCTGCGCTCAGACACGCGAGGGTGCCAGCGCGAGGGATGGATGGAGAAGACATTCTGATTGATGATCCTCGGGACAAGTACGCCCACCGGTTCATGGCGGTCTGGTTCAAGCTTGGCCCAACGGGTGGATGCCTCATCACGCTGCGCGTGGAACATGAAGCGCTTTCCCAATGGGGGACACTGTGGTCGAGCCTCGCATCGGCTCTGAAGATCGAGGAGAGATAGATCGGTGTTTGCGCTGGCTCGACGTAACCCGAACGCGCTGGATTCCCGCGTGACACCGGTCGTCTTTCTTCCCGGAATCATGGGAAGTAGGCTCCGCCTAGAAGACAGGGACGATGAGGGGAAGACGTCGGCGGTGAACTGGGACCCCGACTCACTGCTCAACATGGCGGGGAAGTGGCTGAAAGCGTCCGGAGATACGAAGGCCTACCGATTCAACGCGGACAATCCCGGCTCGGTGCTCGACTCCGGCAACGGGCTCAACGCAGACCGATGCAAGCGCGGATGGGCGGGCGTCGTTGCGGACTTCTACCTGGACATCCTAAAGGCTCTGGAGTCAGGCCTCGACAGCGACATGTTCAAGTGCCCGATCTACGCCTTCGGATACGACTGGCGCCAGCCCAACAAGACGTCGGCGGAGCGACTGAAAGTACGCGTGGACGAGATCCTCGTCGAGACGAGAGCGTCGAGCGCGGTGCTGGTCACGCACAGCATGGGAGGAATCGTTGCACGCGCCGCGATGCAGGACGGAGTGTTCCGAGAGAAGAAGATCGCGGGCGCGGTTCACATTGGCCAACCCGTGCTTGGTGCTCCGTCTGCGTATCGCCGGTTGGTCGCGGGAATCTCTGAGACGCTCGACGGCGACCTGTCTCGGTTGCTCCGGGACAAAGCGGAGTCGGTCGGCGTGATGAGCGTGGTGCCCTCGGTGTTCGAACTTCTACCCAGCGACGCGACCACGACCACCGTCCGGGCGGCGCATGAGGAGTGGATGCGATTTCGGGAGCCCGACACGCCGGATGTGCTCAAGACGTTCGCTGCCTCTGAGACGATCCACATCTACATGCGCCCGCACAGCCCTCCGGGCCTCGCCGAGCCGGGGCCGCACAAGAAAGCGATTCGAAAGCATGCGAGCAAGGGCATCGGTTTCATGAGTCCCCTTGGCACAACGATGCATCCCTTCACAGGATCGATCTACGGCGACGGTGTCGAGACCGATACCCGTGCCATCTTCACGATCACGAAAGACGGACTTGATGGCGCGAGCTACGAGCCTGCTGAGGGGCGGAGCGAGGACGGCGATGGGACGGTCCCGACGTGGAGCGGCCAAGCCCTGTACCCGGGCCAAGCGCATGAAGCCAGTGGCTCGGTCGATCCGGAGGCGCAAAGCCAATGGGTCGTTCGTGGAGAGACCCACGACGTGATGTGCAACTCCTCCGAGGTGCAGGAGACGACGGTCCAGTTCATCCACGCCTTGCTTCACCCGCCCAAGTTGGCCAGATCCCGAGTCGGCTCGGACGGGGCGACTGCCCATCTGAAGATCATCAAGGCGCTTGCTGGGGACCGCTCCGCGGAGATGGAGGTCCGCGTGGCGAAGTTGTTGGTGCAGGAAGGTGAGACCGTCACGATGGCTGCGGAGCAGGGCGTCGACAAGACCGCCGATCTGCAGACCAACAGAGGAGTTGCAGAGGTGAAGTTCTCCGAGGGCGGCACGGTGGTTCGGCTCGAGGGGCTGATTCTCAAGGGCCTTCAACAGATCGGCGATGATGGACGGCTGATCCTCGTCCGAGCGACTACCTCCGACATCCCCGAACACATCTACCTCGAGGTCCTGGAGGCGAAATTCACGTCCTGGTTCGGCGGAAGTTACCCAGATCAGGTCGGCGCCCGGCCTCGGCTCGTTGACGAGGCTGACTTACCCCCGCTCTGGACCCCGCCTCCGAAGGAATAGGCCGATGCCCACGCACACCGTCAAAGCAGGCGACTGCATCGCGAGCATCGCCGCCAAGTTCGAGTCGACGCTGGACGCCCTATGGGACCACCCCGGCAACCAGGAACTCCGCGACCGCCGCGAGGATCCCTTTGTTCTGCAGGAGGGCGATGAGGTGCATGTCCCCGAGGTGCAGGGCAAGCAGGTGTCGGTCGAAGCCGGTGGGCGCCACGTGTTCGTGATGCACAACCTACGCTGCGAGTTCGAGGTCACGCTGCGCCGCAACGGCCAACTCCGCGCGGGGGAGGCGTGGGTGCTGGAGCTCGAGGGAGAGACCATCGAGGGCACGACCCGCGACGATGGAACGGTGCGGGCGAGCATCCCCACCGCGGCGAGGAAGGGCACGCTGCGGCTGCCCGAGTCGAACGACAAGTTCCCCATCGCCTTTGGTGACCTCGACCCGATCGATACGCCTCGCGGGGTGCAGTCACGTTTGAGGAGTTTGGCGTACTACCGCCACCGGCTCGACGGCGACGCAGGGCCATGGACGGCTCGGGCGTTGCGGGCGTTCCAAATCGACGAGGAACTCTCGATCACAGGGAAGGCCGATGAGGCGACCGTGGAGCGGTTGCGAACGAGGTACGGGCGGTAGGCCATCAGCGTGGCGCGGTTTCGGGGGCATCGTCGCCATCGACCGGCGAGCCACCCGATCTGCCCGACGGCGTTGCGCCAGACTGGACGCTCTCATTCGAGGGATTCGATGGCTACGCGCTCGAGGTCTTGGAGGCTCGACCGGAGAGATCGATTGGTCCGCCCTCATCTCACCCTGCAAGAGCACACCCTCTATCGCAACTCCAGCTCAAACCCCGCCGCAGCCCTCCACTCGTACCCCGTCTCCGCAAGCCTTCGGAGTCCCCCGCCCGACGACCACTCGTGAATCGCTCCCTGTGCCCCGAACAGAAGAACGCCGCGGTCGGTGGGGACGATCGCAACCGGCCGAAGCTCCCCTGGGAGTCGGTGCTGCTCGACCACCCCGGGCGCGAGGCCGAGCCGTAAAAACGTCAACCTGAGCGCGCCCTCGTCTCGCACGACAGCCACCGCCACGCCGTCGCGCCTCTGCACTGGACCGGCGGCGACGGCCACGAGACCCGGCGGCGCTGCTGGGCCCGGCTCGGCACACAGCTCCACTCTTCCCAAGAGCTGACTTGCGAGCGGACCGAAGATCGAGGGGACAGCGAGCCGCTGCAGGAGACTGGTCGTGAAGCCGACATCCGAGGCGAGCAGAACCTGTTGTAGCCCCCGTTTGAACCGGACACGTCCGAGAGGACGAATCCGATGCCAAGCGAACTCAAGAATTTAGAACCAGCCCAACCCGGCCGACGGCGCCGATACACCCCCGAGCAGAAGCGAGCTCTGCTCGACGATGCCGCGAAGCCAGGCGGCACAATCTCCGAAACTGCCCGCCGGTATAGCGTGACGCCGAGCCTTCTGTTCCAATGGAAGAAGGTCATGGACGACGCGACGAACAAGGGTCTCAAGGCCAACCAGAAGGTTGTGCCCGAGAGCGAAGCCAAGAAACTCAAGGCCCGCATCCGCGAGCTCGAGCGCATGCTCGGCAAGCAGACCATGAAGGTCGAGATCCTCGAAGAGGCGGTCGCGCTTGCGCGGGAAAAAAAGTGGATCTCGGGCGGCAACTCGCCCGACGAAAGCGGTGGACGGTGACAGCCGTAGCAAACGCGCTCCGCATTTCCCGGCCGCACCTGTCGACGACCCTGAATGACCAGCCCGAGCCGAAAGAGCGGCAGACAAAACCAGCGGACCTCGAGCTCCTCGAACGCATCAGGCCCATCGTTGAGAAGCGACCGACGAGCGGCTATCGCCGGGTCACGGCTCATCTGCGGCGAGAGGCTAACGAGCCTCCTGTGAACCACAAGCGGGTCTACAGGGTCATGCGAGAGGCGAAGATGCTGCTTCAACGATACGGTCCCAAGCCCAACTTGCTGCACGACGGCAAGATCATCACGCTCGCCAGCGACATGCGCTGGTGCAGCGACATGTTCGAGATTCGCTGTTGGAACGGCGAGAAGGTCCACGTCACGTTCAGCCTCGACTGCTGCGATCGAGAGGCCATCGGGTGGGTCGCGGGAAACCGACATCTCGACGGCACCGACGTCCGCGACCTCATCGCGCTGTCGGTCGACGCTCGTTTCAGGTCCACGAAAACAGCCCGTGACGTCGAGTGGCTGACCGACAACGGCCCGCCCTACACGGCGAACGCCACGCGTGCCTTCGCCTCGTCCTGTGGCTTGCTACCTCGAAACACGCCCGCGTATTCGCCCGAGTCCAACGGCATGGCCGAGGCCTTCGTGAAGACCATCAAGCGCGACTACGTCTACGTGGCCGACCTTCCCGACGCCGAAACCGTCTTGGCCTTGCTCCCGAGTTGGTTCGACGACTACAACGAACATCAACCCCACAAGGGGCTCAAGATGCTCTCACCACGCCAATTTCGCCGACTTCACACCAACTGAAAACGTGTCCGGTTTTTCGGGGGCAACTCCAAACCTCCTCGCCCTCTGGGTTATCGGCGAACCAGATCGTCCAAGCGTCGGGGGGAAGGATGCCCTGCGTCGCACAGATCCCCGTCGCCACGCTGCAGAAGTACAGTCGCTCATCGCCCGTCGCCCACAGCAGGCCATTGCGGTCGAACCCCAAGGCATCCACGCTCACCGAGAAATACTCGTCCTCCTGAAGCGCTCGCTCAGGGCCCAGCACGGGAAGCGCGACCAGGAGCGGCGCGACCTCTCGCGTGGTCACTCGACGCTCGCCCACCGTGATCTCAAAGAGGCGGTTCGTCGTGACTCCATACAGCGATCCGGCGACGCCAAGATGCGCGCGAGGGGGGGCTTGCTCAGCTCGACCCCAGCACCTCGTCGACACGTATCAAGGCCTGTTGCCGACGTTGAGGCGTTGACGAGCGTCCGGCTCCACCCTTCATCAACCCGGTTTGTGACCGACCCTGCCCACGAGTTCGTCGTACCGCTCGATGTTGCCCCAGTTTGCGAGCCGCGCGGCCTGCTCCCTCCGAAGCACCCAGTAGGCCTGTTCGATTCGGCGGGCGGCGCTCTCTCGTTGAGCCACCCCCTCGAAGACACGCTGGCTCGTTTTGTGAATCCTCGGGGGGACGAAGTCCTCCTCGAACCAGACCGTGAACGACGCGAGCACCTCATCGATCCGGGTGACCTCCACGAGGTATCCCGCCGGCTCCAGCCACAGGGAGACACGGTGACGGCCGAGCATTTCACCGAGGAGGAACGCGCGCAGTTCGAGGAACTCCTCGAGCGGGTCATTGAGCACGTTAGACGCCAGATCCCGGAACTTGAAGTCGCCGATCCGTACGTCGATGGGCAACCATCCGTGTTTGGGCTCTCCAAAGCTGAGTTCGACATCGGAGATCTCTGGCGGGTGGTCCACGTTGGGAATGGTACGTCCAGCCGCGGGTCAAACACCCGGCGTGGAGCCGCGGCTCGAGTGCCAGAGCGCGAGCACCGTGACCGTCTCGTCGGTGAACGTGAAATACACGTAGTAGCGGACGCGTCTCATCAGCGCTCTGCGAACGCCAGGCCGCTGTGTGACCGCCATCCCGACGAACCGCGGAGCGTGCTCAAGGAGACCTACCAAGTCATCGAGGTCTTCGTCGAAGGCGAACGGGGCCTTGTCGCGGTTCGCAAACCACCAGTCCCGGGCGTCCGCGACTTGTCGTGCCGCACCGGGCACGAATTCCACGGAGAACATCGTCTATCTGGCGGATCGAAGTTCCCGGAGGAACGCGCGTGCTTCGATTCTTGCGGGCAACTCGGATTCGCGTAGTCCCGCATCGATGAGGTCGAGTTCCTCGCTCGACGCACTGATCGATTCGGCCGTCGCGATCAGCACGGTCACATCGGTTCCGTCGGGAGCGTCGGTGGGCTCCGACAGGACCACAGCGCCCCCCTCGATTCGTCCCGGCTTCGCTTCCATGTGCCAAGGCTAGCCGTTCGCGCCAAGGAATGCCAGTGCGGTGGCGCCTGCCGCGGCGATAGAACGGTGCGATCAACCGCCCGGAGCTGTGAGGCGGATCGAGAGCGGGCTGAGCACCGAACGCGTCGCCCGCCGGACCGCTCTACAGCACGGTCGGGCCCGGACTACGTCCCCAGCAGACAGGTGCCCGAGCACCATCGAGATCCGAGCCCGCCGGACGCTCCAGTGCCAACTCAGTCCCCGGTGACCAACGCCCCCCGCGATGGGCTGCTGCAGACCATCTTCGGCCAGCCCGAGCTCGCCACGGCGGAGCTGCATCCGAAGAGCCTGTCTGCTCAGACCCGATCTGAACCGGGAGATGTGCCCGCACATGTCGCGTCTCAAATACGACAGCGCTGTCGCATTTGGCCCGAGCTCCACCCGGTCTCGGCTTGGCTTGGGTCCGGCCTTCCGCCCCCCATCGTGGCCTGGCTCAGGAAACGCACGCACATACGACGGCGTTCTAGAGTTCGACGTCTGCCCAGGCTCGACCGGAGAGCTCGGGTGGTCCGCCCTCATCTCACCCTGCAAGAGCACACCCTCATGGCAACTCCAGTTGAATCCCCGCCGCAGCCCTCCACTCGTACCCGGTCTCCGTAAGCCTTCGGAGTCCTCCGCCCGACGACCACTCGTGAATCTCCCCCTGTGCTCCGAAGAGGAGAACGCCGCCGTCGGTGGGGACGATCGCAACCGGCCGAAGCTCCGCGGGGAGTCGGTGCTGCTCGACGACGCCGGGCGCCAGGCCGAGCTGTAGAAACGTCAACTTGAGCCCGGCCTCGTCTCGCACGACAGCCACCGTCACGCCGTCGCGCATCTGCACTGGACCGGCGGCCACGGCCACGAAACCCGGCGGCGCTGCTGGGCCCGGCTCGGTGCACAGCTCCACTCTTCCCAAGAGCTGACTTGCGAGCGGACCGAAGATCGAGGGGACAGCGAGCCGCTGCAGGAGGCTCGTCGTGAAGCCGACGTCCGAGGCGAGCAGAACCTCCTCGCCCTCTGGGTCATCGGCGAACCAGATCGACCAAGCGTCGGGGGGAAGGATGCCCTGGGTCGCACAGATCCCAGTCGCGACGCTGCAATCGTAGAGTCGCTCATCGCCCGTCGCCCACAGCAGGCCATTGCGGTCGAACCCCAAGGCATCGACGCTCACCGAGAAATACTCGTCCTCCTGAAGCGCTCGCTCAGGGCCCAGCACGGGAGCCGCGACCAGGAGCGGCGCGACCTCTCGCGTGGTCACTCGACGCTCGCCCAGCGTTCTCAAGGCCATGCAGCCTCGTGCCTTGCCTGTCCTCGTCCTCGGTTGGGGCGAGCTTGAGGTCGACGTCCTCTCCGAGAGCGACGGGCCTTCGTCCCCTGCAGAGGCCATCCGGCGGCCAGGCCAGGAGAACCACACCTCACTCAACCGAGTCGCCACCGCTCCGCGACGTCGTCGGTCGGCCCATAGTGGACAGCGTCTTCAGAGGACAGGTGTCTGCCAACCGAACACATCCAAGCCCGCGCCCGTCGCCAGTGCTGCGTCACTCCCCCGGTGACCAACGCCCCCCACCATGCGCTGTTCAAGACCATCTTCGGCCAGCCCGAGCACGCCGCGGCAGAGCTGCAGCACATCCTCCCCGGCCACATCGCCGCCCGCATCGACTGGTCTTCTCTCACCCCACAACCCGGCACCTACGTCGACGAAGAACTTGCCGATCAGCACAGCGACCTGCTCTTCTCCGCCGCCACGCGCTCATCCGCGGAGCCCGTCTTCGTCTACATTCTGTTCGAGCACCAATCCACCGCGCAGCCACTCATGGCCCTTCGCCTGCTCCGGTACATGGTCCGGATCTGGACCCGCCACACGAATGAGCACCCCGACGCGCCACTGGCCCTCATCATCCCGGCAGTTCTTGCCCACGTCCCAGGCGGGTGGACGGCACCGACGCGGTTCGCGGACCTCTTTTCCGCTTCGCTCGCCGACATCGCGCCAGGCGTCCTCCCGGACTTCCAATACGCAGTCGACGACCTCCATCATTTCGAGCGACCCCGACCTGCGGTCACGAACCCTTGCAAACGCCGCGCGCCTCTCCCTGTGGCTGCTGCGCGACGCCCGACACCGAGACGCATTGCTGCGGAGCCTCCCGCGATGGGCGGGAGACCTCGAATCCCTCGCCCAAACCCCCCGAGGCAAGGACCTTCTCATCGTACTCCTGCGCTACATCGCGAAGGCCTCCCGGGACCTGCAGCTCTCGGAGTTCCGTGCCATCCTTGACGGGCAGGCGCCCACTGCCGAGGCCGTGACCATGACCATCGAAGAACAACTCCACGCTGAAGGACACGCCAAGGGTCTCGTACAGGGCAAGGTCGAGGGCAAAGCCGACTCCGTCCTTGTGCTCCTCCGCGCGCGTGGCCTGCACATCCCCGCTGAGGTTCTGCAGCGCATCAAGACTTGCGGCGACGCAGAGATGCTCGACCGTTGGCTCGTTCGTGCGGCCACCGTGTCCGACCCCGTCGATGTCTTCGAGCAGTGAACGTTGGCGGCTGCCCCCGTGGCACTCGAGCCCGAAACCCCGCTCCTTCTCATGGGGTCCGAAGACCATCTTCGGCCAACCCGAGCACACCGCTGACGAGTCGCGTCGGAGGAACCTGTCTGCCCAGACCCGATCTGAACCGGGAGACATGCCGGCGGATCCCGCGTCTCAAATGCGACAGTGCTGTCGTATTTGGCCCGAGTTCCACCCGCAAGGACTGGCCACAAATGGAAAAGTGCGAGTACATCCGTTTCGTTGGCGCGCGTATCCGGAACGTCTGGATCGTCTGGAACGAGTCGTGGGGAGAGATCGAGCAGTCGAGCCCTGTCGTCGTCGAGACCAGCCGGGGTCAACTTGAGTTGTGGGCGGTCTACATTGCCGAACTCGACATCACGACCGATACGGTGGACCTTGGCAGACTTCCACCGAACTACGACGGCTGCGACTTGAGCTTGTCCTGGACCAACGACAAGCTGCCGGCCCAGCAGGCGGCCCAGGGCAAGCTGATCGCCCGGCTCGCTCCGGCCTCGGGCTTCGGAGGCGCGGGGCTCGAGGTTCACCACGCGACAGGCGCGTTCGTCGGTGCCAACATCGGAGACGAGATTGGCCTCGCCGCATTGCCGGAACGCGCGGGCGAGTAGAGGGGCGTCGAGGCTGCCGTCGGAGCATTCTCCGCGAAGCTTGGTCCTCAGTAGACGGCCACTACTCCCGTCGCCGATGGGCACTATTTCCCGGCGAAGGCCGGTGCACTCGCTGAAAACACTCAGGTTTTCCGCGAGCCCCCACCAAACGACTTCCTCTATTGGCTCCGATCAACTTCCGCTATCGAGCCGCCCGAGCCAAGCCGAGGTCAGTCGAAACTTGTGCACCCGCTGTGCCCCCGGAGTCCCAGGCTCGATGAAACCCGCCTCGCTCCAGCCTTTGAGCCACGCCCGTGCCGTCTTCGGGCTCACGTGAAAGCGACCGCTAACTTCGGACGCACCAAACAGCTGGGTGAGCGAATCGAGGTCTACAAGGAAGCCACGCAGGTTGTCCGGGAGGTGGACCAGCGGGTCATCGAGAAGCTCCGGATGGCGCGCGCGGAAGCTCGGTATCCGTTCGACGAACCGCGTCGTGACACAGATAGTCGCCCGGGCTATGCCCGATCGAGTTGGTCGTCGTAGGCACCGAGGGAGAGCTGACGGAAGACGTCGGCAGCGAGGAGCTGCTGAGCGC
>Ga0316204_10006814_pt1 | contig 17224 bp, 9 predicted proteins | sample 6monrhotite_MG_2_FD_205661 | JGI IMG/M metagenome (GOLD analysis project Ga0316204, IMG submission 205661) | Microbial mat bacterial communities from mineral coupon in-situ incubated in ocean water Damariscotta River, Maine, United States -... | ecosystem: Environmental > Aquatic > Marine >... | reverse complement strand
AAAGATGGCAAGGTTGAATTGGTTGAGGGTGCTAAATTTATTCTCGACGCTGCCTGTGGTAAGGATGATGGTAACCAGGAACGTGTAGGCCTGACATACAAAGAATTGCCAAATGATGTAAATCGTGGTGACACGCTATTGCTGGATGATGGCCGTATTGTTCTGTGGGTTGAAGAGGTCGACGGGCAAGAGATTATTTGTAAGGTTCAGGTTGCTGGCACGCTGTCAAATAACAAAGGTATCAACCGCATGGGTGGTGGCCTGTCTGCGGCTGCCCTGACTGATAAGGACAGAGCTGACATTAAGACCGCAGCCGCAATGAAAGCTGATTACATCGCTATTTCGTTTCCTCGTTGTGCCGCTGATGTTCACCTTGCACGCGAATTGTTGCGTGAGGCAGGTGGTCATGGCGGTATTGTCGCCAAAATTGAACGTGCCGAAGCCATTGAAGATATTGAAGAAATCGTTGCTGCCTCTGATGCCATTATGGTTGCACGTGGTGATTTAGGGGTGGAGATTGGTGATGCTGAATTGCCTGCTGTACAAAAGAAACTGATCAAAATTGCTCGTGCAATGAATCGTGTTGTTATTACTGCAACCCAGATGATGGAAAGCATGATCGAGAATCCGATTCCGACGCGTGCGGAAGTGTTTGATGTTGCAAATGCAGTGTTGGATGGTACCGATGCCGTGATGTTATCAGCTGAGACTGCCGCGGGTAAACATCCAGTCAAGGCTGTTGCCGCTATGGGACGAATTTGTATCAGCGCTGAAAAGGAAGAGTTGGCTAGTAGTTCTGATCATCGTATCCACACCCAGTTTAGTCGCGTGGATGAAGCCATTGCCATGTCGGCTATGTATGTTGCTAACCATCTTGGTGTGAAGGCAATTGCATGTTTGACTGAGTCTGGCGCAACGCCATTGTGGATGTCTCGAATTAGTTCCGGTATTCCAATTTATTCTATGACCCCACATGTTGAAACACGCCGCAAAGTAACGCTTTATCGTGGTGTTTGTCCGGTAAGCTTTGCTGTTACATCAACGGATCACGCTACTATCAACAAAGAGGCAGTGGATGAGTTGATGCGCCGTGGTGCTGTGCGTGATGGTGATCTTGTGATTATTACCAAGGGTGATTTAATGGGTGAGATGGGTGGTACCAATGCGATGAAGATTGTACGTGTTGGTGACATGCACGAACCTTCATCGACAGAAGTATAAGATTTTTAAATAGTTTCGTAACAATAATTTTAAGTTTGAGGAGATTACAATGGCTCTAATATCAATGCGTCAATTGCTGGATTATGCTGGTGAACATAGTTTTGGTCTGCCAGCATTCAATGTTAATAACATGGAGCAGGTTCACGCCATCATGCAAGCAGCTGATGCTGTTGATGCGCCTGTTATTATGCAGGGTTCTGCCGGTGCGCGTTCTTATGCGGGCGAACCTTTCCTGCGTCATCTGATCTCTGCGGCGATTGAAGAGTATCCACATATTCCTGTTGTTATGCATCAGGATCATGGTTCTGAGCCTGCAGTTTGCTTGCGTTCTATCCAGTCTGGTTTTTCATCAGTAATGATGGATGGTTCTTTGGAAGCGGATATGAAGACTCCTTCGTCTTTTGAGTACAACGTTAACGTTACCAAGACAGTTGTCGACATGGCTCATGCTGGTGGTGTTTCTGTCGAAGGTGAGCTGGGTTGTCTGGGGTCACTGGAAACTGGCGAAATGGGTGAAGAAGACGGTCACGGTGCAGAAGGTAAGCTGGATATGGATCAGTTGCTGACTGATCCGCAGGAGGCTAAGGACTTTGTTGAAAAGACTGGTGTTGATGCACTGGCTATTGCCATTGGTACTTCTCACGGTGCATATAAGTTTACTAGCAAACCTACTGGTGATGTTTTGCGTATCGATCGCATCAAAGAAATTCATGCGGTTATTCCTAATACTCATTTGGTTATGCATGGTTCTTCTTCAGTGCCTCAGGAGTGGTTGGAAATCATCAATAACTATGGTGGTGACATGGGCCAGACCTATGGTGTGCCTGTTGATGAAATCGTTGAAGGCATCAAGTCAGGAGTGCGTAAGGTTAATATTGATACTGACCTGCGTATGGCTTCTACCGGTGCGGTACGTAAGTTCCTGGCTGAAAATCCATCCAACTTTGATCCACGTAAATTCTTAAAAGAATCTACAAAAGCGATGTCTGAAATCTGTAAAGCACGTTATGAAGCTTTTGGTTGTGCAGGCCATGCATCTAAGATCAAAGCAAAATCTCTTGAGTCTATGATTGGCTACTATAAGTAAACTTAAAACTTAAGTAGAAAAAAAGGGCGGTTTTTTAACCGCCCTTTTTTATTTAGAAATAATATTATATTTTTGTCGATGGCTGTAGGGTGTTTCTTGTCAGCTACCTTGATGCGTTAAGTATTATTAATTAATGACTATGGGTTGTGATGGTAGTGCTCAGTCTGATCCAAACAGGTCGCGTGTAAAAACCTTTTCTTGTACGTCTTCGAGTTCTCTGTTCATACGATTGGAGACGATTATATCTGACATGCTCTTGAACTCATCAAGATCAGTAATCACCTTTGAGTGAAAAAATTCTGTTTCATCCAAGCCTGGTTCATATACAACAACTTCGATGCCTTTTGCCTTTATACGCTTCATAACACCTAAGATGGAAGACGCGCGGAAATTGTCTGAGCCACTTTTCATGATCAGGCGGTAAACGCCAACCATGCGTGGTTTCTTGTTGATTATGGAATCGGCGATAAAGTCTTTACGTGTGGTGTTAGAATTTACGATGGCTTCAATTATGTTGTTTGGTACTTCTCGATAGTTCGCCAGCAGTTGCTTTGTGTCTTTTGGCAGGCAGTAGCCGCCATAACCAAAAGAAGGGTTGTTGTAGTGGGAGCCAATGCGGGGGTCAAGCCCGACGCCTTCGATAATTTGTCTGGAATCCAGTCCGTGGCTGGCGGCGTATGTATCTAGTTCATTGAAATAGGCAACACGCATCGCCAGATAGGTATTAGAAAATAGCTTAATAGCTTCAGCTTCTGTTGAATTGGTATACAGAACCTTGACATCTTTTTTTACAGCGCCTTGTGCGAGTAGCGCACCAAACTTTTCAGCTCTTGCTGAAATTTCCCCTATAACGATGCGGGATGGATGTAGGTTGTCATACAGAGCCTTGCCTTCTCTTAAAAATTCGGGCGAGAAGATGATATTGGCTTTGTCATATGTGTCTTTAATTCGTTCTGTATAACCTACTGGAACGGTTGATTTAATCACCATCACCGCTGCTGGGTTTATTTCGACTACATCTTCAATGACAGACTCCACGGTTGACGTGTTGAAATAATTAGTTTCTGGGTCGTAATCAGTCGGTGTCGAAATGATGACAAATCCAGCATCTTTGTATGCCTGATTTTTATCCAGTGTTGCTGTTAGGTTTAATGACTTGTTGGCGAGAAAATCTTCTATCTCTGTATCTGAAATGGGGGATTTTTTATTGTTGATCAGCTCGACTTTCTCTTGCATAACGTCCAGACAAACAACTTCATTGTTCTGTGCCAACAATACCGCATTTGACAGACCAACATAGCCTGAGCCTACTACTGCAATTTTCATCTCACTTCCTCGCTAGAAATGCGCTTAGTTCTAAATCCGGTGAAAAAACTGGGTTAGACCTTGTAATAATCCCGGTACCACGAAACAAAGTTTGCGATGCCGTCTTCAATTGGCATGGCTGGTTTAAAGCCGACATCATTCATTAGGTCATCAACATTGGCGTAGGTGGCCGGCACGTCACCGGGTTGTAGTGGCAGCAGGTTTTTTTCTGCCTTCATGTCCAGGCATTCTTCAATGATTTCAATAAAACGCAATAATTCTACCGGTTGGTTGTTGCCGATGTTGTATATTTTGAAAGGAGCATAGCTGGTGCTTGTGTCTGGGCTGTCACCTGACCAATCAGGATTAGGGCTGGCAACATTGTCCAGGGTGCGGATGACGCCTTCAACAATATCGTCAATGTAGGTGAAATCGCGACGGCACTTGCCAAAGTTGAAGACATCGATGGGTTTGCCTTCGAGAATGGCTTTGGTAAACAGAAACAGGGCCATGTCAGGCCGACCCCAGGGGCCATAGACAGTAAAGAAACGCAGACCAGTGGTGGGCAGCTGATAGAGATGGCTGTAGGTATGGGCCATCAGCTCATTGGCCTTTTTCGAGGCGGCATATAGGCTAACAGGATGGTCAACATTGTCATGCACAGAAAAGGGCATCTTGGTGTTGGCACCATAGACTGAGCTGCTAGAGGCATAGACCAGATGTTCCACTTTGTTGTGACGGCAGCCTTCGAGGATATTAGTGGTGCCCTGGATGTTACTGTCGATGTAGGCGTGTGGATTGATCAGCGAGTAGCGTACACCGGCTTGGGCGGCCAAATGTACGACCTTGTCAGGTTTGTACTCGCTAAACAGTTTGGCAACGCCATCGCGGTCTTCCAGGTCCATACGGATATCTGTAAAACCCTTTTTACAGGTTAGCCGTGATAGTCGGTCATTTTTGAGATTAACATCATAGTAGTCATTCAAATTGTCCAAGCCAACGACTTCATCACCACGATCAAGCAGTCTGTGGGCAACGTTGGAGCCGATGAAGCCGGCGGTGCCGGTAATTAAAACTTTCATTGCAGGTGTCCTTGTTTGCTACAAACGACCATCAACAGCATCGGCAGGAAATAGATACTTGATGTCATAAATGACGGAGTTTGTCTTGCCTAGGGCCTTAATTTTTTCCAGGCCCATTTGTTTGAACTGGCGGTGGCTGACAGCCAGAATGATAGCGTCATACTGACCATCGGCCGGTTTTTCTGTCACAGGGGTGATGTTATATTCATGCTCGGCTTCAGTGACGTTGACCCAAGGGTCAAAAACATCAATATGGCAATTGTAGTCTTCAAACTCTTCAATGATGTCAACCACGCGGGTGTTGCGCAGATCAGGGCAGTCTTCCTTGAAGGTCAGGCCCATGATCAGGATTTTGGCATCAACCACGGGGATGCGCTTCTTGGTCATCAACTTGACTACCTGTTGGGTGGCATAGGCGCCCATGCCATCATTAACGCGGCGACCGGCCAGGATCATCTCCGGGTGATAACCAATCTCTTGTGCTTTATGAGTAAGGTAGTACGGATCGACGCCGATGCAGTGTCCACCCACCAGACCGGGGCGGAAGGGCAGGAAGTTCCACTTAGTGCCGGCGGCCTTAAGTACTTCTTCGGTGTCGATGCCCAGGTGGTTGAATATTAAAGCTAACTCGTTGATCAGGGCGATGTTGACATCGCGCTGGGTGTTTTCGATGACCTTGGCCGCCTCAGCAACACGGATGCTGCTGGCCTTGTGAGTACCGGCCTCGATGACTTGCAGGTATAATTCATCAACAAAATCTGCGATCTCCGGGGTAGAGCCTGAGGTGACTTTGAGGATGTTGGTGACGCGGTGCTCCTTGTCGCCTGGGTTGATGCGCTCTGGGCTGTAGCCGGCATAAAAGTCCTGGTTGTAGGTCAAGCCAGACTGGGCCTCAATGATGGGAATGCAGACCTCTTCGGTAGCGCCAGGGTAAACAGTGGATTCAAATATGACCACATCATCTTTATTTATCAGCTTGCCTAGCATCTGACTGGCGCCAATTAAGGGGCTTAGATCCGGGCGTTTGTGATTGTCGATCGGGGTCGGCACGGTGACGATATAGACGTTACACTCTTTGAGGTCATCAGGGTTGCTGGTGTAGCTAAGCTGGGTAGCGCTGAGCAGCTCTTCCGGCTCAACTTCGAGTGAGCTGTCCTTGCCTGCCTTTAATTCATCAACGCGGGGTTGATGGATATCGAGACCAGTGACGGGCATTTTTTTGCCGAACTCTACCGCCAGCGGCAGGCCAACATAACCCAGGCCAATCATTCCTATTTTGACATCGTCGAGAGTAAACATGAAATTCCCCAGTTCTCGTTAGCTATAAAATTCAGTTATACAACGGCCAATGGCGTCAATAATTGAAATTGATTTTATTCATGTACACGGACGATGAGTTTCTTATGCAGTAATTGTTAATGCAAAGAGCGTCATTGCCGACATCCTCTTAGGTGGGAGTTTATGACAATGTCAGTATCATCAGAGCAAGATACTGTGACATTCATATGAACCCCATGTTCTAGTATTTTTAATTAAAGACTATAAAGGTGAAAAGATACCAAAGCTGGGCCGCTTAGTCAGTAATCAATTTCATGTTTTTGTTTTGCAATTTCAAAAGGGTATACTGAACACCTGAATTTTGAAGGCTGCTTTTGATTGGGGAGGGTAGGTGTCTTCGCTATTATTTTGTCTATTAGATAATCCTGAATTTAAAGAAGGCAAACTGTGGCAGCGAGCCTGTCAGCCGGCCAACACAATCATCTTTTCAGAGGGTGACTGCAGCAGCGAGATCTATCTGGTATTGGCCGGTGAGTTGCGTGTTCTAGGCAAGGTTGATCTGGATGATCAACGTAAAATTCAACCTGGATTTGGTGAGCTTACCAAGGGCGATATCTTTGGTGAGATGGTGATGTTTGATGATTTCCCTCGCTCGGCAACGGTTGTCAGTCTGACGGACGTAGAGTTGGCAGTAATCAATGCTGATGACCTGTTTTCTTTTTTAGATAGTCATCCTGATTGTGGCTATCCAATTATGAAAGAGTTGTTGTCTGTGGTGGTGCAAAGGTTGCGTAAGGCTAATCAACGAATCTTTTCTCTGTTTGCCTGGGGGCTTAAGAGCAGGGGGTTGGATAATCATTTGTGATCAGTAAAGTGAGTTGCATATTTACAATCCTTTCATCTGACTCAATTGCGAAGACCAGATAATTATTATGATAAGACTGTTCAGACATTTTGTTCCCGCTTCATTTGTTTTTTTGGTGTTGATTGAATTGGCGCTGTTTTACTCGGCAATCTATATGGGTGCTGAAATACGTTTTTGGGGTGTTGGATTTGATGATGAGCTGTTGCCTCTGTGGCCGAAGGCATTATTGTTCAGTTCAGTGATTTTTGTCTCCATGACGGCGATGGGTTTATATAAAAACCTTTATCGTGAGGGGATGAATGGCATGGTGCTTAGGTTGGTGGCAAGCATGCTTATCGCGCTGGCAGTTATGAGTTTATTGTTTTATCTGTTTCCGTACTTATTTCTCGGTCGAGGCGCGTCAGCCTGGTCATTTGCCATTGCCGTGACTGGTGTGGTTGTTATCAGGGTAATATTTTTCAATAGCATTGGTAATGGGGCCCTTAAGCGAAATGTTTTGGTGCTGGGGGCTGGCAAGCGGGCAGAGCAGTTTCAAATGCTGCGACGTAAGAGTGATCAGTTTGGGTTCAGAATCCTCGGTTATGTTCATGTTGCAGGTGAACACGATGTAATGCCTGAGAACAGCGTCATTCATCTTGATGTGCCGTTAATTGACTATGTGCAGGCGCATAGTGTTCAGGAGATTGTGGTTGTCTTAGAGGATAGGCGCAAATCCTTCCCGGTTGATGATCTGCTTGACTGCAAGATGAGTGGTATTGATGTTACTGAGGCTCTTTGTTTTTTTGAACGTGAGACAGGTAAGGTGCGTCTGGAGACTTTGCATCCAAGTTGGTTTATCTTTTCTGATGGCTTTCGTCACGCCGGTTTTCAATTAATGGCGAAACGCGGTTTTGATATTCTGGCCAGTAGTATGATTTTGTTTTTGGCTTGGCCGGTTATGTTAATGGCAGCGGTTGCTATTTTTGTCGAAAACGGTTTTAAGGGGCCAGTCCTTTATAAGCAGGTTAGGGTTGGCCAGAATTGGCGTTTGTTTCAGGTGTTAAAGTTTCGCAGTATGGTGGTTGATGCCGAGAAAGATGGCTCACCTCAGTGGGCACAAAAGAATGACAGTCGTGTGACTCGCATCGGTAAGTTTTTACGTCGCAGCCGTATTGATGAGCTACCTCAGATTTTCAATGTCTTAAAGGGAGATATGAGCTTCATAGGTCCCCGTCCGGAACGGCCTGAATTTGTAGAACAGTTAGCTGGCAAGATCCCTTATTATGCCGAGCGTCATCGGGTTAAACCTGGCATCACTGGGTGGGCGCAAGTGCGTTATCCCTATGGTGCTTCGGATGATGATGCCCGCGAAAAATTGCAATATGACCTGTATTACGTCAAGAATTACAGTCTGTTTCTTGATTGTCTGATTATGTTCCAGACCGTAGAAGTGGTGATTTTTGGTGCTGGTGCCCGTTAAGCTCTCGGAAGAGCCCTTCGCCTGTCACTGGGTCTTTGTGTTCTCATGAGTGATACCAACTTTGCTTTAAATCCCGGCGTCTGGGGCTATGCCCTTGCAGCACTGTGTTATCTGGTTTTGGCATTATTATTATTGACCAGCTGGCGTGGCCGTATACAGGGCGGTTTACTGTTGGCTGTATGTCTGCTGTCTGCTGCCTGGGCGGCGATGCTGTCATACTCACTAGGCAATGGTTTGCCGCTATCAATTATTCATATTTGGCTGGAATTGTTGCGCGATGGCTCGGTGTTGTTGTTCCTTTATAATGTGCTGGCGATTGATAGGGGTAAACGTGATTTCGCAAATGTGGGTTTTAAGGGGCTGGGTTATGCGATTCTTTTCGTCTGGCTAATGTTGGCCTTGCTACATACTAGCAACTGGTTCACTGATCAACCGTTGTTAGAGTTATTGGGTTATGATCCTCGCTTGGCGGGGCACTTGATGCTGGCGCTTGCCGGTCTGGTGTTGATTGAGCAGTTGTTTCGCAATACGCCACCACCGCAACGCTGGGCGATTAAATACCTCTGTTTAGGTTTGGGTGGTTTGTTTGCCTACGACTTTTATCTCTATTCCAATGCCGTGTTATTTCAGAGCCTGGACCCGCAGTTGTGGGATGCACGAGGTTTTATTCACTTGCTGGTGGTTCCTTTAATCGCGGTATCTGCTGCCCGTAATCCTCAGTGGTCGTTAGAAATTTTTGTCTCCCGTCGGGCTGTGTTTCATAGCGCAGCAGTGCTGGGTGCTGGGATATATCTGTTATTAATGGCTCTGGGCGGATATGCCATCCGTTATTTCGGTGGTGGCTGGGGTAGCCTGGCTCAGGTAATCTTTTTGTTTGGATCAGCCCTGCTGTTGTTTGCCTTGATGTTTTCGGGTCAGATGCGGGCGCGGATGCGAGTCTTTCTGAGTAAACACTTTTTTAATTACAAATATGATTATCGCGATGAGTGGTTGAAGTTTATCGGTGCGCTTGCAAATGAAGAGCCTGGCCCAGGTCTGGGTGAGCACGTTTTGCAGGCAATGGCAGCGATTGTTGATAGCCCCGGCGGCGTGTTGTGGGTGTTTGATAATGACACCGCTCGATTCGAGTTGGGCGTTGAGTCGAATACTACTGGCATCTCAATTATTTCCGCTGAAGACCCATTTGTGCTCTATTTACAGGAAAAGGAGTGGTTGTTTGATCTGAATGAATTCAACAACACCCCCGAGGTCTATGAAGGGCTGGAGTTGCCAGAGTGGCTGGCCGCAATCGAGCGTGCCTGGCTGGTGATTCCATTGTTTCAGAATAAACGCCTGACAGGGCTGATGTTGCTGCTGCAGCCCCGTGCAGCCAGGCAGATCAACTGGGAAGACCGGGATCTGCTAAAGACGGTTGCGACCCAGGCGGCCAGCTATTTGGCTCTGTCACAGGCCAGCACCGAACTGGCTAATGCGCGCCAGTTTGAGGCGTTTAATCGATTGTCTGCCTATGTGGTACATGACTTAAAAAATGTGATAGGTCAGTTATCATTGGTGGTTGCCAATTCAAAAAAGTTTGGTCACAGGCAGGAGTTTGTTGATGATGCCTTTGCAACGGTGGAAAACTCGGTCAACAAAATGCAACGGATGCTGGCACAGTTGCGTCAAGGGCGTGAGCCACAACGGAGTTCTATCGCAATTAAATTGTTGCCGTTGATTGAGGCTGTTATTCGACAATGTTCGGAGAAAAAACCTGTGCCTGTGCTAGCTAATGCCGATGCGCGGCTAAGCGTAGTCGCAGAGCAAGATCGGCTGGCTGCAGTAATTGAACATGTGCTGCAAAATGCCCAGGAAGCGACCCATGCGGATGGGAAAATAGAGTTGAGGTTGACTTCAAATGGTCAAAATGCTGTGATCGAAATAGAAGATAGTGGTAGTGGAATGGATGAGCAATTCATTCGTGAACGTTTATTTCGACCCTTCGATACTACCAAGGGCAATGCAGGGATGGGAATTGGTGCCTACGAATGTCGTGAGTTTGTACGCGAGTTAGGCGGTGAGGTGCGGGTCAAGAGTGAGCTGGGTGTAGGCACAGTTTTTCAGCTTTGTATTCCGAAGGTTTTAGATTGATGCTCGGCTGGGCATTTTGAATAGGTGGGGAAGTAAACATTGAGTCGTTCTAAGCAGGAGCAAAAAAAGATACTGGTGGTTGAGGATGACCCTGGCTTACAGAGTCAGATGCGCTGGTGTTTTGAAGGTTACGAAGTTTTTATCGCGGGTGATCGTCCCGAGGCGATCAATCTTCTGCGACGTCATGAGCCTGCCGTTGTGTTGCTGGATCTGGGGCTGCCACCTGATCCTGAAAATGCCTCTGAAGGCCTGGCGGCCCTGGAAGAAATTTTGGCCCTGGCGCCTTCGACCAAGGTGATTGTGGTGACCGGTAATGATGAGCGTGAAAATGCGGTCAAGGCCATTGCCAAAGGTGCCTATGACTTTTATCAGAAACCTGTCGACCCTGAGGTGTTGGGTATGTTGGTTGAGCGCGCCTATTATCTCTATGAGTTGGAGCAGGAAAATCGTAAGCTCATGATGCAGACTGGTACATCAGTGATTCATGGGTTGATTGCTTCGAGTCCTCAAATGCTCAAGGTTTGCCGCACCATTGAAAAGATTGCCCCTACCGGGGTGACAACCCTGTTATTGGGTGAGAGCGGAACCGGAAAAGAGGTTATTTCACGTGCCTTACATAACCTGAGTGACAGGGCAAAGCAGCCGTTTGTGGCGATAAATTGCGGTGCAATTCCAGAAACGCTATTGGAAAGTGAGCTGTTTGGCTACGAGAAGGGTGCCTTTACTGGCGCCACCAAACAGACCAAAGGCAAGATAGAATTTGCCAATGGTGGTACCTTGTTTCTCGACGAGATAGGTGATATTCCACAGTCGCTACAAGTCAAATTGTTGCGTTTCCTGCAAGAGCGCGTTATCGAACGTCTGGGGGGGCGAAGCGAGATTCCGGTGGATGTACGGGTGATCTGCGCAACAAATCAGAATTTGATGCAGCAGGTAAGCCAGGGCAATTTTCGTGAAGATCTCTATTATCGAATTAGCGAAATCACCATTAATATTCCACCGCTGCGCGAACGTGATGGTGATGCCTTGTTATTGGCCAAGGTTATTCTCGAACGTTTTGCCAACGACCATGGCCGTAATTTGAGGGGCTTTACAGACGATGGTGCAGCGGCAATTCAAAACTATTCCTGGCCAGGTAATGTTCGCGAGATGGAAAACCGTGTCAAGCGGGCTGTGATCATGGCTGAAGGCAATTGCATTAATGCGGAAGAGCTGGAGCTTGAAGCGGTTAATGCTGAGGAGGGAATGCCTTTGAATCTGCGCGAGGTCAGAGAGCAGGCTGAAAGGGTGGCGATAGCCAAGGCTATTAACATGTTTGATAACAATATTTCACAGGCTGCTGAGGTCCTAGGTGTCAGTCGGCCGACCTTGTATGATCTGGTAAGTAAGTATGGTTTGAAGTAATCATCCGGGCACAATGCTCGTGCATGGTGGTAATAAATCAAGGGGAGTTTTAAATGAAAAGTTTCAGTCTCAGCCTTCTGTTTAGCTGGTTGGTGTTGTTTCTGCCAGCCGCTGTCTTAGCTGCGGATGTTGATGTTTATCTTGGTAAAGCCAAGGGGCATGTCTCTCAGCAGGAGTATAAGTCGGCGATCATCGAGCTCAAAAATGCTTTGCAGCAGGAGCCGCGTCATTCTGATGCCCGTTTTTTGCTGGGTGAAGTTTATATCGAACTGGGTGACGGGGCGTCTGCAGAGAAAGAATTGCGCAAAGCACTGGAATTTGGGGTGGATGCTGAAAAAGGCATGCCACTGCTGGGGCGGGCGTATCTCATGCAGGGTAAATTTAGAGAAGTCTTGTCTGAGGTTAAATTGACTGACAAGGCCTCTGCTGATGCCCGAGCCAGGGTGCTGGTGGTGCACGGTGATGCCCAGCTGATTCAGCGCTCAGTTGAAGATGCTGAGAATGCTTATGAGTCAGCCCTGGCCTTGGTGCCTGATATGGCCGGTGCCGTGTTGGGTATGGCCAGGCTGGCTATAACCTCAAATGACAATGCTAAAGCAGAAAAGTATGTGGGACAGGTGTTGGCGCGTGATGCAGAAAATGTTGATGCCTTGGTCCTTAAAGGCGAGCTGCTTCGTCGTCAATCCAAGCATGCAGAAGCATTAGAGCAGTTCTCTCAAGCCAGCAAACTTAGGCCTCAGAATTTGCAGGCCTTATTAGGTAAGGCGATGGCAGAAGTTGCTCTGCAACAGTTTGACTCGGCGGAAAAAGATTTGGGACAGATTCTTAAACTCTCTCCCCAGCATCCCACGGCCAACTATTTTCAAGCAGTTGTTTATTTTCAGCGGAAAGAGTTGGGTGAAGCTAAAGAGGCTCTGAACAAGGTATTAAAGGTTGTGCCAGACCACGTACAGAGTCAGTTGTTGTTGGGCATGACAAGTTATCAGCTGGGCGAGCTTGAGCAGGCTGAATATCATCTCAATCGTTTTATTGCGGCGGTGCCTGAGCATCTGCCGGGCCGTAAAGTGCTGGCGGCGGTTTATCTAAAACTGAAACAGCCACAACAAGTGATAGAAACGCTGGATGTAGTCAGTCATGGCAGTTCTGATGCTCAGCTGCTGGCGTTGTTGGGGACGGCATACTTGCATATAGGTGACAATGAGAAGGGCACAGATAATTTACAGAAGGCAGCCGAGCTAGCACCTGATATGGCCTCTATTCGTGCCCAGTTGGCGCTGGGTCGATTGGTTTCAGGGGAAAATGAGGCGGCTGTCAGTAACCTGGAAATGGCCATTGATCTTGATCAGGGTATGGCCATGGCGGATATGCTGTTGGTCTATAGCCATATAAAAAGTAAACAGTTCGATAAGGCGATTGCAGCAGCGCAGGCGCTGGTGAAAAAACAGCCTGACAGCCCGGTGGCCTTGAATGTGCTTGGTGTTAGCTATGGCAATGCTGGCAACACTGTTGAGGCAAAGGTCCAGTTTGAAAAGGCACTGGAAAAAGATCCCAAATTTGCAGCAGCCTATACGGGGCTGGCGCAACTGGCATTACAGGATGGTAATTCAGAGCAGGCGAGCAGTTACTACCAGCAGCTGCTCGAGGTAGATGCCTCTCACCTGGGGGCGATGCTGGCTTTGGCTCGTTTGGCTGAAACGGCCGGTGATAGAGATACCGCTCTAAACTGGGTCAAGAAAGCGCGCAAGGCAAATCCTAAATCCATAGAACCGATGTTATTGCTTACCAATGCGCATCTGGTTCAGGGTGAGCCAATGAAGGCGCTCACAGTGGCAAGAGAGGCGTCTGACGCTCATCCAAAACATCCTCTAGCAAAAGTAATGTTGGGCAAGGCACAGCTTGCGAATGAGGATTACAGCAATGCAATATCAACCTTTCAAAATCTTGTAGATCTGCGCGCTGATTCTGTTCAGTCACTGATGTTGTTGGCTGAAGCACAAATAAAGGCCTCAAAACTTGAGGCGGCCGCCGAGACCTTGAAGTCAATTTTGGCCTTGAGTGAGGATTTGGTGGTTGCAAAAACCATGCTTGCCCGAATATACATTCAATTAAAACAGTATGAGCAGGCTAAGCAATTGGCCGATCAGATAGTTATTAAGAATCCTGAAATTTCTGTAGGTTATGAGGTCTTGGGTGATAATTATCGGGCGCAGAATGAGATGCGGCTGGCTGAAAAGTCTTATGCAACAGCATTTTTAAAAGGGATGGCAGGTTCTAATGTTGTGAAGCTGCATCGCACCCGAAGCCAGTTAGGTTTGGATAATGCCTTGGTGCCGTTGGAGCAGTGGTTGCTTGAGCAGCCAGATGATGTGTCAGTTCGACTAATGTTGGCTATGGGGTATCAGGGTGCAGGTAAGCTTGAAAAAGGGATTGAGCACTATTCATTAGTATTGGAGCATCAGCCTGAAAACATTGCCTCATTAAATAATATTGCCTGGTTATACCTGCAGAAAAATGACAAAAGGGCAGTGGAGTATGCCAAAAAAGTCCATGGCTTAGCGCCAGCTAATCCTGCTGTTATGGATACGGTGGGGTGGATATATGTAGAGAATGGTCGGGTGAATGATGGTCTGGTTTTGTTGCAGGATGCTCGGGCCAAAGCGCCTCATATTCCTGAGATCAGCTATCACCTGGCCGTAGCTTTAGAAAAGTCAGGTCGTACTGAAGAGGCGCGTAAGGAGTTGAACCGCTTGCTAAGGGATTTTAAAGCGTTCGAAGGGCGTAGTGAGGCCGAGTCGTTGCTGCAGCGACTTTAATGGTTTCCGTTGGTGGATTGTTAAAAGTTGTTTTAGGCGTTATATATCGCCGCCAGATAAGTTGGAAACAATTGTGAAAATAATAATGCGGTGCCAAAAGGTGCTGCTTGTTTTGTCTGTCTCTGTTTTGAAGTCGGTCAACTAGTGTTTTTTGCATCCTCCCCCCCCCACCAGACTTTTCTGGAGCGAAGTGAAAGTAAGATAGCCGGGCAATACCAGTCCGGCCCTTCCATTTTCAGGGTTTGTCGATCCATATTTTCCAGCCATTACCCGGTTTCGAAAAGCAAAGGCTATCGGTAATCCAGTGTCTAATTAATTTCACATGCTAGTTCAATATTGTTTATATGCTTATTTTTGCTTGTCGGCAATATTTACACTTTTAAATTTGTGTTTTTGTAATGTGTTGATTGTTGGTGAGTTATTATTTGGCATGAATACTGCTTAACAAGCCCTTAAGGTTCGAAGTGTGAGCAGTGGATCTAAGTACGCTTTTCGATGAATTGCAGTTGGATGCGGCAACATTTCACTTAAATAATAAAAATTATCTGTAGGAGAGTTGAGTATGAACAGGCTATTTTCAGGCTGGCGACAACGTCGTTGGGTTACTTCGCTGGCAGCATCACTAATGTTGCTACTTGCCATGGGCCCAACTGCTCAGGCGGGGGTCGTGGATGACTTCACCGTTTTCCAGCAGGCGATCGATAATAACACTGCCCCGGGTGGCGTCTCAGACTTCTCCGGCATAGGCGCCTCCATCCTGGGCGGTCAACGCGACATCAACGCTGATACAATCGCCGTTGGTAGCGGCGCAACAAGTACAGAGCTAACAAGCACCGGCGTTGGTCAGCTCGATTTTAGCACCGACTCTCTAGTTACGGGTACAGCACTAGTGCAGTGGGATGGGCCTGATCAGGACATCGCTCTCGTGCCGACAGGTCTGGGAGGCATCGACTTTACCGAGAGTGGAACTGTTGGCCCTATCTCATTTCAGATTCTGTTTGCTCAGCCCGTTGCTGGATTCCGCTTTACGATGGAGGCATATACGGATTCAGGCAACTACTCAATTGTAGAGTTTCAATCACCTGAAGTCACCTCGCCAGAAACACTAAGTCTGCCGATTGGTCTGTTCCAAAATTGCGGCTCAGCCCCAGTTAATCTTGGCGTTGTAAATGTGCTTTCGGTTACCTGCGGTGGTGCAAATAACCAACCTGTAGATTTCACCAATCTCGGCGCATTACAGCTGCGGATCAATACTGGCCCTGTCCCGACAACATCGCTTGACCTGACCATTGCAGAGATCACTACTGTGGAGTCTCTTGCTGCGTTAGGTGACTACGTTTGGGAAGACAATAATAGCGACGGCATTCAGGACGGTAACGAACCTGGCATCGACGGCGCCACAGTTAACCTCTACACCTGCGGCGGTGCATTCGTTGACACTACCAACACAAATGCCAGCGGTGCATACCTCTTCACCGGCTTGATGCCCGGCAGCTATTATCTTGAGTTCGTTACCCCTACTGGCTACGATAGTCCAACCCTGCAAGATGCTAATGGCAATACGCAGGATAATGTAGATAGCGATGCTGCCTCTTTCAATGGTTTGACTCCTTGTACCGATCTGGTTGCCGGCGAAGTTGACAATAGCTGGGATGCGGGTTTTGTTCCCACACCAGGTCCGGCTTCATTGGGTGACTACGTTTGGAATGATACCAACGGTAATGGCATCCAAGACGTAGCTGAAGTCGGCTTTGCCGGTGTAGAGGTAAGGTTATACATCTGTGGCAACGCTACGGCCGAAGCCAATATGTTCACTGATAGCACCGGTTTCTATCAATTTACTAATCTGATTCCTGGTAACTACTTCGTTGAGTTCATCGCCCCTGTCGGTTTTGATTTCACCAGCCAGGATCAAGGCGCTAATGATGCTGCTGACAGCGACGCTAACCAGCTGAGTGGTCGCACCGATTGCACCGAGCTGACCTCAGGCGAAAATGACCTCACATGGGATGCTGGCTTAGTAGAAGAACAGCTGCCTGCTTCACTGGGTAACTACGTTTGGGAAGATACTAACGCCAATGGCATTCAAGATGCTTCCGAATCAGGTATTGCCGATATAACGGTGAACCTGTACCTGTGTAGCAATACATCAACAACACCTGATGCCACTATGCTCACTGATGGCAACGGTCTATACCTATTCAGCAGCCTGGCTCCCGGTCAGTATTTCGTTGAATTCGTCAAACCTGCTGGTTTTGATTTCAGCAGCAAAGATGTGGGTACCGATGATGCCGTCGACAGCGATGCTAACCAGCTGACTGGCCGCACCGATTGCACCACGCTCACCTCAGGTGAAAATGACCTCACGTGGGATGCGGGACTGGTGCCTGAAGCGATACCTGCCTCACTGGGTAATTATGTCTGGGAAGATACAAATGCTAATGGTATTCAAGATGGTGTTGAAGTCGGTATTGCCGGTGTAGAAGTAAGACTGTACATCTGTGGCAGCGCGACCTCTGAAACCACTATGTTTACAGATGCAAACGGCTTCTATCAATTCACCAATCTGGCTGCAGGTAGCTA